>Ga0206130_10001600_pt1 | contig 32567 bp, 35 predicted proteins | sample Helgoland_Spring_9_FD_148637 | JGI IMG/M metagenome (GOLD analysis project Ga0206130, IMG submission 148637) | Pelagic subsurface seawater microbial communities from Kabeltonne, Helgoland, North Sea - Helgoland_Spring_Bloom_20160512_1 | ecosystem: Environmental > Aquatic > Marine > Epipelagic ...
CGCCCTAGATCTCCCAATTGCATAGCTTTACATAAGTCGATGTATATCAACGACTTAGGGAAGCCCGGCCGCCGTAACCTATTGGTTACCAACGACTTATGGGATTAGAAGTTAGAGGAGTGCCATAGTAGGGTGAGGCTGTCAAGCTTAAACCATTTGGTTTTATCAGAACCCATAGCTCTGACTCTAGCCATCTCGACACCTTTAGAGTTGACCTCTATCTCGTTGACTTGTCCCACTTTGAAAAATGGGGTGGATACTGCATCGTTAATTTTAATCATACCTTAACTTACCTCTATTTTGGGCAAAAGTCAAGAAAAAGTTTCACTTTTTTTATCTTTTCGTAAGTCACTGATATTCAACGACTTACGCGGGCCGGGCCGCCGTAACCCATTGGTTACCAACGACTTATGGGATTTAAGGTTAACTTTTCTTAATCGCAGTTATTGCGACCAACTGCTGGTTTAGAGATTTTCCGTGTACTGAGAAAATTTGATTTAGTGCAGGGCAGATGTTGACTTTTTTGTCAGCGTTAGTATTTTTGTGAGATGTAGTATTTTTATTCATACCCTAATATAGCCTTATTCTGGGCCAAAGTCAAGAAAAAGTTTCACTTTTTTTTATCTTTTCGTAAGTCACTGATATTCAACGACTTACGCGGGCCGGGCCGCCGTAACCCATTGGTTACCAACGACTTAGGGTTATTCTTTAACTAACCAAACTTTACCCTCCCACTCAACAAGGTCGGTGATTTCTTTTATCGTACTATTTCTCAGATTTGCATCAATAAAGCATTTACTCACGAAAAAGTCGTTCGGGCTAGTTTTCTTTTGTTTGTCGGGAACTTCAGCTATAACGACATGGTCGTCATCAGATTTAGATAATAGATATTTCATACTATCAAAGTAACCTATATATGTAGCTAAGTCAAGCTATTTCTGAAATTAAATCAGTTTGGTGCAAATAGCGCTTTAGCCGCGCTAGCGGCGGCAGTTGCCTAGGTTTACATAAGTCGATGTGTATCAACGACTTAGGGAAGCCCGGCCGCCGTAACCTATTGGTTACCAACGACTTAGGGTTATTATCTTGATAAGATAACAAGCTTTTCACCTGTTCTTTGTTTATGCTGTTTTTGCAGTTGACTTGCGATCTGCATTGCCTTAGCTGAACTTGTAGCATTATCTATTAGTTTTCCAAAAATGGTAATATTTAACCATTTAGTGAAGTTCTTGTTTAATGTAATTATTATCATATATACAACATAAGGGCATACCGGGCAGAAGTCAAGCTATTCCTGAAATTAAATTAGCTTGGTGCAAATAGCGCTTTAGCCGCGCTAGCGGCGGCAGTTGCCTAGGTTTACATAAGTCGATGTATATCAACGACTTAGGGAAGCCCGGCCGCCGTAACCTATTGGTTACCAACGACTTATGGGATTAGAAGTTAGAGGCGTGCCATAGTAGGGTGAGGCTGTCAAGCTTAAACCATTTGGTTTTATCAGAGCCCATGGCTCTGACTCTAGCCATCTCGACACCTTTAGAGTTGACCTCTATCTCGTTGACTTGTCCCACTTTGAAAAATGGGGTGGATACTGCATCGTTAATTTTAATCATACCTTAACTTACCTCTATTTTGGGCAAAAGTCAAGCTATTCCTGAAATTAAATTAGCTTGGTGCAAATAGCGCTTTAGCCGCGCTAGCGGCGGCAGTTGTCTAGGTTTACATAAGTCGATGTATATCAACGACTTAGGGAAGCCCGGCCGCCGTAACCTATTGGTTACCAACGACTTATGGTGTTATTCTGCCATGTTAGCTATAAGCCAGATTATAGTCATTTCACGAAGATTTGATTAATGTATTTTGTGGCTTGCTTGTTGCTTCCAAGCGTTACCTTAGATTGAAGATTTTCGGCAATCTTGTTTATCTTTGTTCTTGCTTCGCCCTTATCTTCGGCTTGTACTACAATTATGTTATTAGTCATTACTGAGCTAATGAATGTATTAGTGTTCGTGTTAAAAAGAGGAAGTTTTGAATCATCATTTGATGAGATGTGAACATGGCCTGTAAAAGTTTTAGTGTTATTCTTTATCATATATACAATCTAATGGTAAAAAGGGTAAAAGTCAAGTTATTTATTAATTATTTTATTGAAAGACGACATTAAAGCGAAATTGATTGAGACCTTCGTCTCGCATGATCTTATCAAGATGCGATTGACTTGATGCAGTCCGAACCCTTGGGCGATCATTACCGTTTGAGTCGATGCCTTGATCGAAGATCTTAACTGATGTATGGGTTGACCATTTTTTAATTCTTACTTGTATTTTATTCATATATATAAATTAAGGCTTTTTTTTATTAATTGCAAGCTTTATTTTGCTTGATTTCCTGAAAAGCTTTTCTTGCTTTTTGTACCGCGTTCAACGTGTCAAGAATTGTTATTCCCTGCGTAATTGTGCCTTGCCAATCGGATGAATTTGACTCGCGAGCCAAGTGATTCAAGTTGCCTTCTGCTTCAGCTAATGCCAAGCCAAGGTCGAGATCCAAATCTAATTCGTATTTTGTTTGCTCTATTATGTTCATATATACAACATAAGGGGAAAATTAACTAAAGTCAAACTTTTTTTTAATTATTTTTGATTTATTTTGTTTATTTCATAAATCGTTGCTATTCAGCGACTTACGCGGGCCTGGCCGCCGTAACCTGTTGATAATCAACGAGTTAGGGGTTTTTGGGTTATTTCTTGACTGAGTCGATGATCATATCGAAAGTCCAAACATGACCGCCGGCATCTTCCCAAAGGTCAAAAGCCTCGGACATTGGACTTGCTTGGATACGAACAAGACCATTGTCTTGAATGAATTTTTTTATTTTAATTTCCATATTTTTAGTTCCTACTTAAAGTTAGTTTATTCTGAGCTTGCCATTCAGCAAGCCAGTCTTGATTTTGCTTTAACAGGTCACGAGAGATCTTGACAAGAACGGGGTCGCTCTCGTTTCTGATAACTTCCTTGTGAAAGAAGATATCGGCTTGAACCTTTTGGAAGAGGAGATGTCGATCATTAAGCATATATATAACATAAAGGAGGAGCCGGTGAATGTCAAGCTATTCCTGAAATTAAATCAGTTTGGTGCAAATAGCGCTTTAGCCGCGCTAGCGGCGGCAGTTGTCTAGGTTTACATAAGTCGATGTATATCAACGACTTAGGGAAGCCCGGCCGCCGTAAGTGCCTGATAGTCAACGACTTAGGAGGGGTTAAGCACTACCCACTGCATAGCCACCTCTACCACAGAGCTACCATTCCATAGATGCACCTCTAGCTGAAACTCGGGGGCATCCCTTAGGGGTGTGTCTCTAGGTGCGTTGCCATTCATGCACATATTGGCTAATTCATACAGAGAATCAAGCCCCGCCCTAGAGTTGGGTGCTGAGCATACGACGTCTCCGTCGCGTATCAATTGGTATATAGATGTCATTGATGTCATTGTATTAGTCTACTAGTATAAGGGGGGTAGGTAGTGGAGTGTGAGCTATATAAGCCTCTAGCTCATTAGCCTCTGCCTGTGCTATCCTATCAAGATCTGCTTGCGCGGCTACGCATTGCATCATGGCTGCGCCTGATCCGTTATTAGCTGCGTCGAGGTTATTGTCGAGGATTTTCTGTAGTCTTTGTTTTTCGTTCATATATATAACATAAGGGCATACGTGCCTAATGTCAAGCTATTTGGCGATTTATTTTCATTTATTTTGTTTATTACATAAGTCCCTGCACATCAACGACTTACGAGGGCCAGGCCGCCGTAAACCCTTGGTATTCAACGACTTATGAAAGTAATGTTCATATATCGTGCCAACTTATTTATTGCACTATACCACTACAGGATAAGGCACAAAAAAGCCCACATAGTGGGCTGCTGTATAGGTTAACTATGTGGAAGCTTAGAACACAAGAGGATCCGGCAACTTATTAGGCGATGCGAACCAATCGGATGAGTCAATCACTTGCCCGTTTAGTACGGGCTCGAATTTGAATTGGCAGACATCTGCGTTGGCTATGCCGTTGACGCGTTCGCGTGTGGTGGGCGTGTTCCATCCTGCAAGCGACCATCTGACCAAGCCGTCAGGGTCACGCTTGACAATGGCGTTACCATGTAGCCAAACGGTTTGCCCGTCTGTCCTTGTGTTGCCTACCTTTAGAGATGTGCCTTGATTGAAGGCTTGTTTGATTTGTTCTGTTACTTTTCTCATTATTTTATTTATTTAATTTCGGACATTATGCCAACTATGGCGCTAATTATTAAGACTATTAAGATCTCCATATTATACTGATTCAGCTAAACCTTCGAAGTGATCTTGAAACCATTCGTCCATTTCTTCCTCAACAAACTTTTCGATTTCCTTGTTTGTTATAGTCAATTCAGTAGGTTGATCGTTGTTATCATATTGTCTTGCTGACAAAACTACAGCGTGAATATCAAAATCTGAATTACCGAAAAAATCCGTAAGGCATGGATCAAAGACCCAATCTGTACTGATTTGAGCAATCACTGTGTCGTCTCCATAGTAAAAAGTACCCTCAAAGGCATCATCGTTAATTTGTTCGTAATCTTCTAGTATTAATTTCATAAGTATAATGTAAGCTATTTATTCGGTTTATGCAAACTTTTTCTTCAGTTATTTGCAATTATATTTTAGCAAGTAATTTTAAAGCAATTTGCTTTTCGCTATCGTTGTGAGTAATTTCTTCAAGGATCTGTATTCTTGTCGAATTTATTTCATGTGCAAAGGTTGCGATTCCATCTTGAAAATCTTCATTCAAAGGATCATTTTTAAAGTTTTCTAATTCTTTAATTTGCTTTTCTAATCTAATATTTAATGTTTCTATCGTATCGTTCATATATATAAAGTAAGGTATTTTTTAACTAATTGCAAACTTTATTTCAATTATTTTGCATTAAAAGCATTTTTTATCATATCGAAAGACCAAAAATTATCTCCAACATCAGTAAACAATTCAAAGTCTTCAACTTCTCTCTGTCCTACATAGTCAATTATACCAAGGTCTTCAATCATGAATTCTATTATTTCGTCTGTTATCATATCTCTATTTTTTATATTGTTTATTTAATGTTATGTATAGAATATCGCATATAAATTAACTAAAGTCAAACTTTTTTGCAATTACCTTTCAATTATTTTATTGCACAATGCACCCACCCCATTTCTTCAAAAAAAGCGAATGACATTTGTCCCTATATAACCGGGGGGTGCATGTCTTCAATATCCCCTAGAGACTCAAGACAGAAAAATGTCGGCAGCTGCCTTCTTTCTTTGGTGTAATGACAAATAACATGAATTCAATATTAGCAATATGCTCAGAGTACAGCGATAATGTATGGTATTCTGGGTTTAGTAGCGAATCTATACCAACCAAGATCGCAATAGAGATCGAGAGGAAGTATAGGTTCTCTTTCGTGAAGTTAATGGGGAGCCGGGGGTTCACTTTAGACGGAATGAAGAGAGGTGATGATAGGGTGTGTATATTAACATTAGTATATGTGGGAGCTAAATGCATTGATTGACCCCCCCTATTAAATAAAAGTAAATATAATTAATTAAATATTAAATTAATACAAAATTCAAAAAAATAAAAGCAGTAATTTGAAAATCAAACTAATATAATAAAAAACAAATTGATATTTCGCGCGAAAGACATATATATAACTATAAGCATAACAACCTTCTTCTTGAGGTCAACAGCCGTTGACCTTTAATACATAATACCAATGGACTATAAACAGATAAAGAGTAGTAGATATTACAAGTTAAGATATGAGTATAAACAATATAAGAAAGAATATAATGAATTAGAATTTATATTTAATAAAATTTCAATTAAATTTACAGAAGCTGTTCAGGAGTTTTGCTTGTCGCACAATCTGAGTGATCCATTTACAAATAATGCAGTTAGACCTCAAAATGTCGGCGGCTTTGGTTCTTTAGAGACGAAGTCTCTTTATAGGTCATTAGCACTAAAGACTCACCCAGACAAGAAGACAGAAATAAAAGAGAAAGAAAGAATATTCAATGAAGCAACAAAGGCAAAGTCCTCAAACAATTTGCAAGAGTTGATTAATTTAAGTAAAGAGATTCAATGCGCGCCACAAGTAGATGAAATAACATTTGATCAATTAGATTTGCTTGAATTTAATTTGAATGAAATTAAGGAAAAAATAAATAATATAAAAACTAGTGCTGTGTGGTTATGGTTTTATTCTAATTCGACCAAAAGGGAGGAAGTTTTATTGAAATTTGTTGAGTTTTAATTTACAATTGTATTATAATTTTAACAAAAAACACGATTTCTATAGAAATTTCGTGTTGGAATTTTAGGATTAATGATTTTATAATTAACTATATATTAAAATAAATGCCAAGAAAAAATAAGCCTACCATAGAATTTGAACAGTTAGCTCCAGCTAAGATAGATATAAAAAGCTTATCTCTTACTGACAGGCAGAAATGCTTGCTTAAGATATCTCTATCAGAAGAAAATAAAATAACCTTCATATCGGGGCCCGCTGGGTCAACTAAAACTTTCATGGCTGTATACTCAGCATTAAGAAAATTAAAGAGGGATGAAAACTTGGATTTATTATATGTTCGCACAATTATAGAGAGTGCAGATAAAGGGTTGGGGGCTCTACCTGGAGATATTGGAGAAAAAACCAACCCATATATGGGACCATTAGATGACAAGCTTAGGGAATTAATTCCATCGGGAAGTGGAGTAGTCTCAGACTTAATAAAAAAGAAGAGAGTCCAAGCCATGCCTATAAACTTCTTAAGAGGAGCTAATTGGATTAATAAGATCGTAATAGCGGATGAGGCTCAAAATTTTACATTTAAAGAATTGACGACATTAATGACAAGAATAGGTCATGGGACTCAACTTTTTATATGCGGCGACTACATGCAGAGCGATATTAACGGCAAGAGCGGTTTTAAGGAAATGTTTAACTTGTTTGATGATGAGTCTAGTAAGTCCAAAGGTATCGAGTGCTTCTCTTTTGGGCTCGACGATATCAAACGTAGTGCCATACTCTCTTTTATTATTAAAAAAATAACTAAAAACTTACCTAAATAAGTGTAATAACTCCTTATGTTAGGGAGTGTTATTAATACAGTAATAGGGGCGGGAATAAAAGTTGGGGCAAATTTATTAAATTTCTGGCTAGAGCAAAAAAAGCAAACTCAGTTAGCTTTAGTTGCAAGGGATAGTGAAATGCTTAAAGCTCTGATTGAGAATCAGAACAGAAGAGCAGATGATAATTTCGTAAAGACTACCAGGCGGGTACTTTTTATGTCTATCACATTCACAATGTGTTTTTTAATGATATATTATGCGATGAATCCCCATATCACATACGATGTCCTAATGCCAAAAGGGGAGGGATCTAAAATGGGCTTATGGGCTTGGGTTTCTGGTTCAAATGATTGGGTTCAAGTAAAATTAACCGGAGGATTAATGCTAACATCCTTTATGGACTTATGTTTTATGGTTGTAGGGTTTTATGCCATTCCTTCAAAAAAGTAATGAAGTACATAATATTAATATTAATGTTTGGTTTAGCTACTTCATGCTCCATGAAAAGCTTAAAAAAAACTTCTAGTAACCCTCTGGGACCTACATCTACATTTGAATTAGTTGACTTAGATAAAGATGGATCAATCAGTCCTCAGGAATTTAAAAAAAATTCAAAAACATTAAAATATAATTTATTTAACCCAGTTATATCTTTTTCTGTTATATTGTTCATAATAATATTTATAATATTTATACTCAATAGATCCAAAGAAAGGTGTATATAAATACATGTCTGAAACTGGCCTCACATTAATAGTAGGAGATTCATCTGTTATGGATGTATCTATATATAATGATGATGAATTATTAGATCTTACTGAATATTTAATTTTGTTTACTGTCAAGAAGCCTTTTTTTGGAGCTATTGGCCTCAACCCCAATGAGGACTCTTCGGCTGTGTTGGTAAAGAATAGCGAAACTGACGGAGGTATTGTTAAGTATTCTTTAGGTTCTATTAAAATAAATATTTCAAGCACAGAAAGCTCTAGAATAATAGACGGAGAATATGATTATGACTTGCAAATCTCATTGCCAAGCAATCCCGACACAATTATAACTGTAAATTCAGGAAAAATCAATTTCTCCAAACAAATAACAAGTAGGGCGGGCCCACTATGAGTAAGTATAAGGCGATTTTTAATAACATTCAGTATGAGGAATGTATATACGAAGTGCTTTCGAATGAGAAGGGCGATAAGCTTTTATTTCCTGGAGATATTTCGCAAGATGGAATAGGTTACATAGTGTCCGCAAAAAAATGCGACTCTAGAATGCTAGAAAAGAATTTAACTGCAGTAATAAAGATTAATTCTTTATCTGCTAAACTTAGTGTAATTTAAGGAAATGCCCATAAAAAGACCAGATCAATTACCCAGCGGATCGAGCTTTAGTTTCGACGATATACTCTTGGTTGAAAAAGATCCTAATTCAGATGGAAAAGTTTTATTTAAAGCTACACTTAGAGACTTCATGAAGTCGGCCTTGCAACTCGACCCCGAAAGAATGGGAGCTAATCCAATAATAGGCTTGCAGTCTAAATTTGAGTGGGTAGTCGACCAAGTGGAAGCTTTAGGCAAGAACCCGCTGTATCCAGTGAGTAGTTATGAAGGTTATGTGAGTGATGGGAAATCTAGCGACGATCAATATACATCTCCAACACCAACCAGCACCGTTACTCCGACAGTAACACCTTCCAGCACGCCCTTTAAGAGCCCTACTCCGACTCCGACTTTAACTCCAAGCATTACCCCTAGCCCTAATACTTCAGAAAAGCAAATTACTCTAAAAGGATATTTAAATGAAACTATTTTATTGCCTCAGGAACACCTGCCTAAAAACAATGGATACTCAGAATGGGAGATTAAAGAAGGTTCTGTAGAAGTAGGTTTAAGTATTTACTTTGAAGGGGTCAAGCCTGACAGCTATTCACCCACACAGCTTGGAGAGAAGTTGTTTACATTTAAAAGATTAAATGAAGGTGAAGATTTCGTGTTCTTAAATGTGGTTTATGATGAGGATGATTATGATAAGATTTTTGTCCAGGGTTTAGAGCGAGAATCGTCGATAACTTTCACAATTAAATATTCATGATATGTCAGTAATTGCAGATCCACCAGACGGAGATAGCGGAGCTCCAGAGAAGTATTTTTTACTTAAATCCTTACAGAAGTCAAACGTAGGCTCTAGAGACTCTGACGGAAGTGTTAAGGAATTTTTTGATGCTGCGGACATAGGAGTCGTGCAATCCTCGGCTCTACTTCAAGGCTTAAATGAAGACGAATTTAAGAAAGGTTCAGTGGAGCCCAATCAGCCATACATTGCCTTTATAAACACCGGACGATTTGAAACAACCGGCAGGGGGGCAGATTCTGTTCAATGGAACGCAGGCTCTTCGAATAGAGAGACAGAAGAGAATTTTGCTAATGCTGTTATTGCGAAAGTATCAACAAAAATTGCGTTCTGGAGAGGGTTGGGGAATCAATTAGGTAGTGTCTCTAATTTTGTTGGATCATTCGCGACATCGGCCCAAGCACAACCCTACTTTCAGGCTATTATTGATGGTAAGACTTATACAGAAAGTTCTACTGGAGCGGACACTAATTTAATTTATCCTTATGGCCTGAATGTTATTGATGCTATCAATAAAATATATGGCCCGACCAAGAACTCTCAAGAAGAGGTACTATCAAAGCAGTTAGGCAGTTTGAGCTCTGTAGTTTTAAAAGCTGAATCTTTAGAAGATAAAATAGTAAGAACTATCGGCCCAATTTTTTCCACAACGATAGTTAATGACTTTAAGGATTTAGTGGGTCAAGAGCATATACTTTCTGGCATTATGCAGAACTTTATGCTTATCAAGCAGGTAACTGGGGAGCTTTCAGTTATAAGTTTCTCTGGAATGCCTGACACTCCAACGGGGTATGATGAAGGAAAGTTTTTAAGATCAACAGCGACGGGTATAGAGTACGTTGATATAAGCGGACAAGTTCCTGTTAGTTTTCTTGATGATATCATAGATAAGCCTACAACTGAGGTGGTGGGTGGATATTTAAAGCTTGACACCGACGGAAAACTGGTATGGTCTCCAGCTACTACTAACGGGGATATAGCTTACACAATCACAGGAGCGACTCATATCTCTGGATTACTTGATACTCCAGATGGATACGATGAAGGTAAATTTTTAAGGTCAACAAGCAATGGAGTCGAGTACGTTGATATAAGCGGACAAGTTCCTGTTAGTTTTCTTGACGATATCATAGATAAGCCTACAACCGAGGTGGTGGGTGGATATTTAAAGCTTGACACCGACGGAAAACTAGTATGGTCTCCAGCTACTACTAACGGGGATATAGCTTACACAATCACAGGAGCGACTCATATCTCTGGATTACTTGATACTCCAGATGGATACGATGAAGGTAAATTTTTAAGGTCAACAAGCAATGGAGTCGAGTACGTTGATATAAGCGGACAGATCTCTTCTCAGCAAATTAACTGGATAGCTTACCCCTTAGTTTCAGATCTGCCGTCAGCTTCTGAGCATCATGGAATGTTTGCTCATGTCCATGGCGAAGGTTCAGCATACATGGCTCATGCTGGATCTTGGAATAAAATATACCCAGCCTCTGAGTCCGAAAATATTAATTCGCTCACAGGGTTATCTGACACTCCCGCTGTATACGAAAGCGGTAAATACTTAGTTTCAACTGAGACTGGGATTGAGTATCGGGATATTGATTTAGGGACAACTTCGCTCACAGGACTTTCGTTTACTGGATTTTCTGACACTCCCGCTGTATATGAAAGCGGTAAATACTTAGTTTCAACTGAGACTGGGGTTGAGTATCGGGATAGAGAATATTTAGGTAAAGATATACCTGTTTATCCAAATAGCTATAACGACACCGACTCGCTACCACCAGACCCACAGAACCGCGATGGGGAATTGGTTAAAGTTGGATGTGAACTCTATTTATCTTGCAACGGAAAATGGATAAATACGACCAGTGAAAACTTAAGTGTTACTTCTCAACTGCCAGGCTGCATAAACAATCTAGAGGAGGCTGTGCAGTATTCAGAATATAAAGATAAATTCTTGGCTGAGAATAGCTCCGATTCTTTTGCCGCAGGGTTTGACGGAGGCATAGAACCTCTAGTGATAGATGTATGCATGCATATAGACTCCAATAATAGCATTTATGACTCTGACCATAGTTTAAAAATTGTAGAAACAAGCTACAAGTGGGGAATATTTAAAAACCCTCAAGCTATAAATATCGAAGCTTTAACATCTAATCAAAATTGTACTTTTTCACAATGGACCTCTAGTTCCGCAGCGTTTGAAGATCAAAACAATTCACACACATCATTGTTGATAGATACTGACACTTCAATTACTGGAAGTTTCTTCTGTTTTGGCTCGATAGATGAGCCAGTATGTGAAGATATTGCACTGCATTTACAACCCGCCGTAGGAGAAACTATCGCTGACGAAAGCAGCAACAATCATCAAATAACAATACAAGGCAATGCAACCGTAGACAACACGGCTACATTGTTTGGCGGTGGCACAATGAATTTTGATGGCGCTGGGGATTATTTGAGTGTTGCTCATTCAGATTTATTCAACTTTGGGTCTGATGACTTCACAATAGAAATGTGGATCAATTTTAATTCTCAACCAGCCTTTGATTCGGTGGTAATGTCTCATGGTGATTCTGGCACTAACTCTAACGATTGGGGCTGGATGTTTTGGTCAACAGGACCAAATAATCTTTCCTTCTTTTCTTCGTTAGTAGGAGAAGGGAGCAATTGGTCGGGAAGTGTTCCAATGATGGATTCAATTAATTTACATCAATGGTATCATATAGCAATCGTTAAAAAATCTGGTACGGTTTATACATATGTTGATGGCGTACTTCAAAATCAAAGATCACATAGTGCTTCGATTAAAAATGTAACCCAGAATTTGATCATAGGCAGGAGTCACTGGTCCAATCGGTCGGCGGAGTTTGATGGCTATTTTCAAGATATTCGCATTAGTAAAAAAGCATTATACACAGAAGACTTCGCTCCGCCAAGTAATTTATTCACTAAGCCTTGCCCTAAATAATTGCATTTAAAATATGACTAATTCAACAAAAACATCGATGTCCGGTTTCTTTGAAATGGGAAAACATATTAAGAATAATTTGAATTTCTCGGGGTTGCAGGATACTCCAATGGGGTATGATGAAGGGAAGTTTTTAAGATCAACAGACAATGGGCTCGAGTATGTTGATATAAGCGGAAAAGTTCCTGTCAGTTTTCTTGGGGACATTGTAGATAAACCTACGGCTGAGGTGTTGGGCGGATATTTAAAGCTTGACAACGTCGGAAAACTAGTATGGTCTCCAGCTACTACTGACGGAGATATAGCTTACACGATCACAGGAGCAACTCATATCACTGGATTACTTGATACTCCAGCTGGATACGATGAAGGCAAATTTTTAAGGTCAACAAGTAATGGGATCGAGTACGTTGATATAAGCGGACAAGTTCCTGTGACTTTCGAGGAGATCATTGGAACTCCTGATCAATATCAAAGCGGTAAATACTTAGTTTCAACTGAGACTGGGATTGAGTATCGGGATATTGATTTAGCGGCATCGTCATTCATCGAACTTTCTGATACTCCTCGAGATTACGACGATGGAAAGTATTTAGCCTCTACAGCTAATGGGCTTGAGTGGGTAGACGCTACGACAACCGAAGGGGGTGACGATACCTCAGTAGTTCCTGAAGTTTATGATAATATTAATTCACTACCGCTAGCGATAAACCAAGATGGAGCTATAGTAAGAGTTGGATGTGATCTTTATGTATCATGTGATGGACAATGGAGGCCCTTAGTTGAATCTGGGCAAGAGCAGCTTCCTGTAAGCACAATTCCTGGTTGTATTAAAAATATAAATGAATTAACTTTATATCAAGCTTATAAAGATGAATTTATAGCAGACAATTCTTTGGATTCATTTGAAGCAGGATTTGATCAAACTTTTCAAAGTTTAATATATGATGTTTGTCTCTATACAGAAGATCCAGCTAATATTGTAAAAATTGATGAAACTACATACAAGTGGGGGATATTTAAAGATACTACTGTGGTTAATATTTCAGCGACCCCTCAGCAGGTAAGCGATGGTTCGGTTTCTTTTGTTCGGTGGGACGGTGTTGGGGCTGTCTTTGGAGATCCACTTGATGCCAACACTACTTTAACTGTAGATAAGGATTTAGCAATTACAGCTTATTTTACAAGATTATATACTGCCGCTAGATGTGCGGATGTTTTATTGTTCATTGATGCCACCAAAAGTATAAAAGATTTAAGCTTGGAAAATAGCGAGATTATTTCTGAAGTTCCTGTTGATCGAGATTCAGACGGTTTGCATTTTGGTAGGGGTGGCAACTTTACTAGATATTCAGCCGGCGAATATACAAAAGCGACTATACCTTCCTACTTGTTTGGTAATAGCAAGACATTCACTTTTCAATTTAGACTCACACAAGCTGGTAGTGATGGCTTCTCAATGGCAATAGGCAATAATGAACATTATGTGGTATTGAGGATTATGTATGATAAATTTGTGATGCATATTGGCGACCCCGGTACATGGGGATCTAATATAGGAACAGGAATAGTTCCTGTGATAGGAAAGTGGTATGATATAACAATGCGATATGGAAGTAGATATGACCAAATTGCAATAAGCATTGATGGTGTTGAGTTTGATTGGGCAACTAAGGCGGATTCGCTCGGTTCTAGTGGTTCGGGATCAATGAGCACAATAGATGCCACCAGTTATTTAGCTATCAATTCCACCTTTGGTGGCGATTCTTCCGTAAATGCAGATTATAAAAACATTAAAATATTTGAGGGGCAGGCGGCGGATATTTCCTCAATTGACCCTGCATCCACATCAGTTCCCGAAGGATGTACTTCTTTGTTATTCAGCAGTTTAAATGGAAGCGGAAATGATGATGGAAATTTAACTTTCGCCCCCGTAGTTCCACATAGCAGAATAATGACAGAAATGGATTCAGGAAAAAGTGCTGTATTTACTGGAGGCGATAGAAGTTATATTGACACACAGCTTAATCTTCACGATTTAACTAATCTAAGTTTATCTTTCTGGTTTTATTGGGATGGCAGTACGGATGGAGCGGTAGTAGGTTCGATAAATAATGATGGAGCACTCACATCCTGCCGTCAACAAGTTCAATTTAGATCTTCGGATAGTAAAATTACCTACACGTCAAGGCAAGGCGATTTAGCGAGTTATACATTTTCATTGCCTGACGGATGGCACCATTTTGCCGTTACGGACAACAACTCAACAGCTGCTTCTGATGCGGTAAATATGTATGTTGACGGCATTCCAGTTCCTTATTCGGTGTTGGTTAGTGGTGGCAATTATAGCACAAACACCAATATGCAAATTGGTAGAACTAGAAAAAGTGATGGCGGTATTGGTCGTTGGCTTAGTGCAAAATTAGATGACTTAAGAATTTATTCTGACATCTTAACTCCCACAGAAATACAATATATATCCAGAAACGACAGGCCTAATATTCCGACAGATAATCTTACTGCTTACTATAAATTTGATGGCAATGTTAATGATCAAAGTGAGCTTTATGACGGAACTCCACATTCAATAACATATACAGAATCTGCGCATTTCAGTTTTGGAGATCAATTACTACTGACAGATAAACCATTTGCCTCTTTAGGTACTGAAGCATACACAATCGAATTTTTAGTTAAGACTGATGAGTTTCAAACAACAGGTGGCGGGGGTGTAATTTTTAGTTCGCATTGGGAAGGGGAGCATGGAGGTTGCACAGGCTCGGCTCAATATTGGTCCATTTCTATTGGCGGTACTGGATTGGTGAATTTTGACTTCAGGGATACAGGTAATACCCATGCGAGCTCAATACCTATCGTTTTAGGGGTCTGGAATCATGTCGCTATTACATACGACGGATCAATTGGAGTTGGAGAATCAGGAAGATCAACAGGATATACATTCTGGATAAACGGAAAAAAAGCTGGAGAATGGGGCTCGTATATTCAGAGAAATGTGTCAGGCGAATCTTGTGTAGGTCAAATTAATGGAGTTGTTGATATGGGTGGATATACTTTAGGTACAACTTTACATGAGGTTATAGGAGCCAACTCAAGTCTTTCTTATATCGGACTCTTAGGTAGCCTTAAAGAGATTAGAATTATAAAAGGTAAATCTATATACAACGCAGATTTTACCCCACCAGCTTTAATAGAAAATTTATGCGAATAATATGAGTGAAGATACATACAAAATGTTAACAGCCTTTAGTGGCATGGGTAATTTCATGAGAGGAAAATTAGAAGGGCTAACTTTTTCTGGAATGCAGGATACCCCAACTGGATACGAGAGTGGAAAATATTTAGTTTCTACTGCTAGCGGTGTTGAGTGGACAGATGCTCCTGTTGGAGTCTCTTCTTCAGTAACTTCTTACGATTCAGTCGCTAGCTTGCCAGCCAGTCAAGAAGTGGGAACGTTAGCTACTGTTGGCTGCGACTTGCACATTGCTTGTGATGACGGAGAATGGCAGAAGGTATTAAAGGATGGAGAGCAGGCTTCAGTATTAGACGATGAGAAATTTCCAGCATGCGTTACAACTATAAACGATCAAATTATATATAGCTCATACAGAGATGCTTTCATAGAGGATAATCAGGCTGATGTATTCAAAAGGGCTTACAATGGAGACCCTCAAACTGGAATTCATGAAGTGTGTGTTTACACGATTGATCCAAAAAACATCGCTCGAATAGATGACGGGCCAGACAATATTTACAAATTTGGTTTATTTTACGGGAACACAGGGGTAGATATAACTGCGATACCAAAAAATAATGATGTCACATTTGATAGGTGGGAGTCAAGCACGAGTCAGGATGTTTTTGGCGACCCCAATCAACAAAATACTACTTTGCAAGTCAGCGAAAATATGGATATACACGCTTACTTCGCAGGCTATACGGTTGCCGTAACCTTAAATCTTACAAACTACATAAATGCGAATAGCATTGCGGTTGCAGGTAACACTTTAATTGCTGGATATTATGGGCGTCAGGTTGTTATTTGGGAAATTCAAGAAAATGGAAGTCTACTTTACAAGCAGAAATTAACTAGTGGCTCAAATTCCAATTTTGGCATAGGTTGCAATTTAAATGAAACGGGAGACAAGATCATCGTGTCCGACTATAAACAGGGCACTCAAAGGGTGTATTTATATGTAAAAAATTCTGATGGCATATTTGAACAAAAAAACTCTCTTTCGCGCGCTGAATATGCTTTCAGTAGTGATGTAGCATGGGTTGGCGATAAGATATACTGTTCATCATATCAATACTTTAAATGCTGGATGTATGACGTTGACCCGACAGATTATGCCATTACCTTAGATCAAGAATTATACTATAACCCGCAAAACATTAGCACTCCCAACTCCTCGTCATGGGGATTTGGCAATAAGCATGATGTTTTTGGTAATTTGTGGGTAGTGGCAGGTTTTGATTCAATAAATATTGCAAACTACAACATAGCAACAAGTCAGTGGGAGATCAATGAGTCCGAATCTTTTAATTTTGCAAGTGCAGTCAATACAAGCATCAATAACGGAGCCACTCTTGCTGCGGTTGGAAGTGCTGTAAATGACGTAATTATACAAGATTACGACAATATATTTGTCTCTAGCTCCGAAAGTTTTTCTGTAGATGGATTGAGTTCTGCTGGGGCAGTATTTAAATTCCAAAAACAAGAAGGCCAATGGGTTCATGTTCAAACATTTACTTCTAGAACCCCGAATGCAAATTCTTATTTCGGTATAAGTATAGATGTCAAGGGAAATCAATTGTTTGTGTATGATTACCTGCCAAACGAAATAACTATAATTAATATATAATGAGCAGAGATATAAACAAATCATTTCAATCGGAGATTGACAAAGCCGCTTTTATTAAGCAAAAAATCGAGGAATCTGCAGGTTCATCAACTGGGGGTTCTTCAAGTGGTGGTGGAGCTTTCGCTAGTAGCGAAAGCGGAATCTACTGGTCTAATTTTTACACAGATGTTCCGGATGCGATAATCCTCCCTGATTCTGCTGGTAATCAAAATATCCTAAATCTCAACCAACTCCTAACTAACGACGAGATTTTCTATGTAGCTAGATATTACCCAGATGAGCATAAATATATTTCCTTTAAGAATGACGACATTGGAGAAGTTGGTACCTATCGGGCAGGAGTAGGTGGAGCGGTGACTAGCCTTTCTGGTATTCTGGATGAAGGTGGTGCATTATATTATGGTGGAGGTTCTTCTTTAGGAAATGGAATTACCTCTCTCGATATAACGAAAGACATTATCCCTCTTGTCGGTAGTGGAGTTAAGATTCCTGATTCTATTTTAATTAAAGATGCAACTAGATCAACAGACTTTTTTAATCTTGACCTCGCAAGCATTGCCTCGGGTAGTCATTTTTCTTATGAAACGAATAATGGTGTCGGCAAACGGTGGTATATAGCATTTGATGTAAATGATGGGTCCTACAAATATATAGCAGCTGGGGTTGATGTTAATGTTTCAAAAGAATTCGGTTCAATTCAAGAGTATATAGCAAACGGAAGAGCTACATATTACGGAGATTCTAGTTCAAGTAATAATTCTAGTTCAAGTAATGGTTCTTCAACTTTCGCAGCACTTACTGACACCCCGACAGAACTTACTGCCGATAAGTATCTCAAAGTAAATACTGAAGGAACAGCTTTAGAGCTTGTGGATGCTCCTGTTGGTTCGGGCGGAGGTTCGGGTGAGGGAGCCAATACTGCTGAAATACAGGCTCATCAAGGACTCTTTGAAGGAGTTGTACCGTTCGCTATATCCGCTCTCACGAGTAACACTGCAGGTAGAAAGATTTTGTATCTTGATCACTACGGAGCTGGAGGAGCGAGCGAGGATTATTTTTTATATTCCAACCATCTCGATGCTGGGAGATTTGCCGTGTATTTTAAAACTAATACCGTAACAGGCGAATGGCTCACTAGCAGCACTATAACAAAAGAGGGTGATGGTTCTTTGGCAAGCTATATAGCTAATGGTCATGCATTTTATTTTGGTGGAGGTTCTTCAGATGGTGGTTCTGCAATTCAAGCAGTAAGTATAACAGGAGGAGGTGACGGAGGTTCGTCTGTTGGGTACAACGACAGAAGTTTAACAACGATTCAAGGGGTAAATGGAGTTGCTGGATTGACTCTTGACAATAATATTGTGACATTGACTGAGCCTGGTAGATATCATATTAAAGCAAGAAGTGGTTCTTATGTGTCTGAGTTGACATCGACTACAATATATTTTATATCAGGTGACTACGAGACGCAAAGATTTGAGTCGCAACGAGGATGGTGTCATGCAGGAGCTTATTCTTCTGATGTTGTGGTAACGGAAAGTTCAGTTGTAGTTGATATTACACAAACTACAACATTTAAAATTGAAACTTATATTTCTAAAGCAAAAACTGGCAATGGTTTGAGTTATGGTGGTGGTGCGAGTGTATTCGTTCAAAGGTAGTCCGTGGGCACTAATGGTGTGCAGTTTGTTAATTTTATTTAATTTATAATTTATAATTAATTATTCTGTGTATATATCTTGCATATGGATTGGTCTATAATACTATCATCGTGTATAGTTGCAATAACTACAATATTTAGCATATTCTTAAAGGAGTTCATACAAGCAAGGTCTTTAAAGTCTAAGACTTGTGTCGTGAATTATACAAAGAAAAATGAAAATGTAGAGAAAGCAATTAATTATTTATCGAAAGCCTTGAAGTCTGACAGGGTTTATATTTATGAGTTTCATAATGGGGATCACTTCTATAGTGGAACTCATCAGCAGAAATTCAGCTGCACTTATGAATCTCTAGGAGCTGGGGTAAGTTCTGAAGCTTTAGCTCTGCAGGACTTAAGGGTTAGTACCTTTAATTACTTCATCAAGTCTGTTGTTAATGAAAATAAGTTCTTCATTCCGGACTCTGGGGAAGTTAGTAATCCATTAATAAAAAGCTGGCTAGACACGAGAGGAATTGCATCTACTTTTTCTTTTCCTATTAAAAGTTTAAATAAAAATATAATAGGTATAATAAGTATAGACTTTACTAAGCAGAAGGATGAGTTAACTTGCGAGGAAATTCAGCTTGTTATAGATCAATCTAAGATAATTTGCGGTTATTTAATTTAAAATAGAATTTAATTGATTAATTATTTATTATTAATTAATTATGTTATCTACCTATTGTCAGGAATGCGGAAGTAAGAACGAATATATATCAAAGAAGCCTAAATACTGTTCTGAGTGTGGGGAGCCTCTGGGTGTACAGGATCAGAAAAAAGATGAAGCCCCGCCTGTTAAGGCTATATCCAGATCTCAAGATTCGCCTAGCTTAGACCTGGATGAGGAAGGTCTGGATATTTACGAGGTTCCCAGTTTAGATAAACTCGATTATGAAATAGAAATCGCTGGTAGTTCAAATTCCTTCAGCTTAGGTCAATTAATGGGAAGTTCTGAAGCTCGACATCAAGAAGTAAAGCCTAAGAGGGGTAGACCTAAAAAGAAATGACTGAGTCTATTGAGCTTATTGGGCCGGTTGAACCTATTAAGTATGAAGATAAGATCGATGTAATTAATCAGGAAATAAGAAAAAGAAAAAATAAATGGTTTCTCGACTCGATGCCGTGGATATCGTTCGAGGATGTTGAGCAAATAATTAGAGTTCACATATACCAAAAATGGGAAAAATGGGATCAATCCAGAGAGCTCAAGCCTTGGATTAATAAAATTATTAGTAATCAATTTAAGAATATATTAAGAAATTTTTATTTAAACTTCGCTAAGCCCTGTTCTAGTTGCCCATTTGATAGCTCGTCAGAAGGGGAAATGTTATGTACATTCACCAAGAGCGGACAACAAGATAAGAGTTGCCCTTTGTATGCTAAATGGGTAAAAAGTAAAAAAAGTGCTCACGATGTTAAGATCCCGTTGAGGTTGGATGCTCAGGAGTACGAATCTGGTATCTTTGTGGGGGATTCGTTTAATATAGATCTTGCTGCAGAAAAAATTAGAGTATTACTTAAAGAGCAGCTTTCGGAGCGCCAATACGATATATACATAATGCTATTCATCGAGAACAGGCCGGAAGATGAAGTTGCTAAATACCTTGGATACAAGAGTAATGAGAGTGGAAGATCTGCTGGCTATAAACAGCTCAAGAACATAAGGAAGTCATTAAAGGAAAAAGTTATAAGGGTTATGAAAAATAATGATATAATAATATGAGTTTAACCAACGAGCAAAAGGCTTTTATTGATGAAAATTTTCATAAAATTCCTGATTTAATAGAATTAACTAGAGCTACCTTTAAGGATGGAACTATCGATGGTAGATCAAAGCAGGGTAGGTCTGTGAGGGAGTATTTAGCCTCGAAGGATATTAAATATCAAACAACCAAACATAAGGAGGTTAAGCCTATACTGCTAAGCTCCGAGCAGAAAGATTTTATAACACAATATGCTGCTGATGGTATGTCTAGTTTTCAGATAGCTCAAGTATTATTTCCCGACAAAGAGGTCAAGAGGTTAAGTCAAGAGCAGAGAGTGGTTAAGCAGTATTTAGACGCCGTTAAAAAACAACAAAAAGAAGAAAGGCGAGCCAATAGAAACAAGTACGACCCTCCCGAGTCAACCCAGGAATGTATAGACTTGGTTAATCAATATACTAATAGTGACTACATTGAGTCAGACTTAAAGGGTATTGAGAGGAAATCTCTAGAGTGTTTGTTTAAATTTCTTAGATCCCCTAGGTTTACTCAGATAATAAACAACTACGGAAAAGAGGAGGATCAGGAATTATTTCAGGCTGAATTCATTAGAGCTACATGGGACAAGCCGGACTTAACATCGGATGAGGTTAATTTGTATGTTAATGTGTGTGTAGATTATATTAATTTGAAGAACATATCTTGTCATATGGAGAAACTTAACAGGATGTTTGATGATGCCGATGAACAGCAGGAATTAACGGTTAGGCTGTCTGAGCTATTAAAGACTAAGAGTGAGGAATATAACCAGTGTGAAAAAAGGCAAGAATCTTTAATTCAAAGACTTGCGGGAGATAGAGCTAAGAGAGTGTCATTAAGGCAAGATAATAACGGTTCCGTCCTAGCTCTGGTTGAGAGCTTTCAGAATCAAGAAGAAAGGGAGTTAATGGTAAAGATGGCTGAAATGCAAAAGAAGGCTATTGCTGAAGAAGCTGACAATCTTGAATCTATGGCTGAATGGAAGTCTAGAATACTAGGAATATCAAAAAGCGATGTAGTTTAAAATGGGCCATTTATGTAAAGTTTGTGAAGAGGCTTTTAGTTCCGAGAAAGGCCTACATATACATCTAAAAAAACATAAGATGGATTTAGCTACATACTACACAAGCTACTACCCCAGAAACAACCTACTTACTGGGGATCCATTGCCATTCAAGAATCGAGAGGAATATTTCTTTCGAGATTTTTCTACTAGAAGTCAGTTGATAAAATGGTGTATGAGTCGCCCAAAAAACGAAGTTAAGACTTATGCTTTAAGCAAGCTTGTTGAAAGGGTAAAGTCTAAGAGCTTATCTTTGGCTCCAAATCACCTAGAACTAAAGATATCTCAACTTCCTGACATCGATGTCTATAAGTATGCATTTGGGAGCTACTCGGAGGCTTGCAAGCAGGCTGGAGTCAAGCCTTTGTTTGGCTCTAAGATCGACCAAGAATTCTTTAACTCGGACTCACACTTTAAGGACTTGAATATTCTTATTGACACTAGAGAGCAAAAGCCGTTGGTTTTTGAGAAATCAGAAGAATTAAAATTAGACTTTGGCGATTATACTATTGGTGGTGAGGACTATAATTATACATATGTGGATAGAAAAGCTGAGCAGGACTTCAAAGGAACCCTTTCTGGGGGTTTTGAAAGGTTTAAGAGAGAGTTAGACAGAGTTAAGAGATTTGATTCTTATTTATTTATAGTTGTAGAAAGTGATCTTAATAAGATATATAAAAATAATAAATTTATAAAACATAAATCTAATTTAAATTTCATATATCACAACATGAGATTATTAACTCACATGTATTCAGGCCATTGTCAATTTATATTCACTGGTAGTAGGAAAAACTCAGAATCAATAGTTCCCAAATTACTAAAGCTGGGTAAATCTCTATGGGATGTTGATATGCAGTACTATATAGACACTAACAATAAAAAAACAAAATAACTAAGAGTAATTTATTATGGCATGGATTGAGGGAAATCAACAAAGAAAAACAAAAGAGGATATCAATAAAGAGATATTAGCTATCGAGGGCTTTATGGAGGATGATGAAGCTAAGGACTACTTATTTAAATTCTTAAGGGAAAATATAACTTTTACCACGAGTTTGATTGGGGGAGTGGATTTATTTCCTTTTCAACATATGGCGATCAAGGCTATGTTTGAGACCGATTATTTTATGGGAGTCTGGAGTCGAGGAATGTCTAAATCGTTCACAACTGGAGTCTATGCATTTCTGGATGCCATACTGAATCAGGGTGTCGAGATTGGAATTTTAGCTGCATCGTTTAGGCAGTCGAAACAAATTTTTAAAAAAATCGAAGACATTGCTGCGAAGCCGGAGGCTCAAATGTTAGCAAAATGCATTACTAAGAAATCTAAAAGCAATGATGAATGGTTGATGGAGATAGGCAGGAGTAGGATTAGGGCATTACCTTTAGGGGACGGATCTAAACTTCGAGGATTTAGGTTTCACAGGATTATTATTGATGAGTTCTTACTGATGCCTGAACGTATCTATAACGAGGTTATTGTTCCGTTTCTTTCTGTAGTGGAGAATCCAACTCAGCGGGAAAATTTGCATAACTTAGAAACAAAATTAATAGATCAGGGCAAAATGAATGAGGATGAAAGGCATTTATGGCCTAATAATAAATTGATAATGTTGTCCTCGGCTAGCTATAAATTCGAATACATGTACAAGCTGTACAGTCAGTTTAACAGTTTAATCAACAAGCAGACAGATAAAGCTACGAGATGCATTATGCAATTCTCTTACGATTGTGCCCCAGGTCAACTTTACGACCAAAATCTACTAACTCAAGCCAAAGCTACAATGAGTCAGTCTCAGTTTGAAAGAGAGTTTGGTGCATTATTTACAGACGACAGTTCTGGGTATTTTAAAACTTCCAGAATGGCTGCATGTACAATAAAAGATGGAGATGATCCTCATGTGGAAATTAAAGGTCAGCCTGAAGATGAATATATATTAGCTTTTGACCCATCTTGGTCTGAGAGTGAAAGTAGTGATGATTTCGCTATACAGGTATTGAAGTACAACAAATCTAACGGAACTGCAACTTTAGTTCATTCGTATGCCATGCCCGGTACGGCTTTAAGGGATCATATTTTTTATTTCCATTATTTAATTAAGAATTTTAATATTGTTTGTATAGTTGGAGATTATAATGGGGGTGTTCAGTTCATTAGTGCCGTTAACGAAAGCCAGCTCTTCAAATCTTCGAATATAAAATTAAAAACAATTGACGGAGAATTTGATAAGATGGATTCGTATAAGGATGAGCTTAGAGTGGCTAAAGGGCAATATAATAAAAAAGATTATAAGTATTTAATACTCAGGAAGCCTAGCTCAGATTGGATCAGAAGAGCTAACGAGTTACTTCAATCTAATTTCGACCACAAGAGGATATGGTTTGGGTCAAGAGCTCTAGAGGACTCTTATAATAAGCAAAGAGCTAAAAAGATCCCTATAGGCAAGCTGAAGTTTATTAGGCTTGCTGACGATGTAGATAAGCAAAGTGACGGAGCTAAAATGATAGACTTCATAGAGCACCAGTACGACATGATTAACTTAACTAAGAACCAGTGTGCATTAATACAGATAACTACATCTCCTCAGGGAACTCAAACGTTCGGGCTCCCACAGGAATTGAGGAGGCAGTCTGGCCCTGATAAAGCAAGAAAAGACTCGTACTCCGCCTTAATTCTGGGAAGCTGGATGACTAAGATATTTTATGACATGAACAATATTCAGCATCAGCAAATCCAGGGAACATTCTCTCCGATGTTCATAGGTTGAAAAGTTAACTTTAACTTTTATAGACTTTTACTTTAACTTTGTGTAATATAAAGAGTGATGAAGAAAAGAAAATACAATAAGAGCTCTAAGTATTGGGACAAGTTCAATAATCAGGATAGACCAATAGAGGAAATACTCAATAGTATGGGGGCCGACGATTCACTTCCGGCCACTGCTGGAGGTAGTTTTTATGTAGGAACATCTCATGCCAGCCAAGGTAGAGCCGCCGCATATAGCGGGAATACAGCTTCAAGGAGAAATTCCGTACATTATTCAGAGAAAAAATATCAGTATAACAATATAGCTCAAGGAATGTTGCCCTATAATTACGGCAAAGGTAATGGGGTGGATGTCAGGGAAGCTATAGAGCTTTGTCAGAAGGCTTATGCTAACATAGCGATATTTAGAAACGCTATAGACATAATGGCTGAATTTTCGAACTCGCCAATCTACCTAGAGGGAGAGAATGATAAGTCTAAGAAATTTGTAGAAAATTGGATGAAGAAAATCGGGGTATGGAAATTGAAAGATCAATATTTCAGGGAGTATTATAGATCGGGGAATGTATTCCTTTATAGAATAGATGGAAAATTTTCAACAGATGATTTGTTAAAGTTAAATTATGTATATGCTTCGGAGAGTTTAATGGCTGGAGAAATGCCAGTCAAGTATATTCTGCTCAACCCTTACGATATAGTAGCAGACAGATCTACCTCCTTCAGGGAAGGTTCGTACAAGAAAATTTTGTCTGAATACGAACTGGAAAAACTCAGGGATCCTAAGACAGATGAAGACAGGAAGGTTTTAGAATCTTTAGACAAGGACACTAGGGAGAAAATAGAAACAGGCTCATATACTGCCGAAGGCTTGGATGTCAAGCTCAATCCGAAGAAGTTGGTTTATTCATTTTACAAGAAGCAAGATTACGAGCCATTCGCTATACCTTTTGGTTTTCCTGTACTGGAGGATATAAACTGGAAACTTGAGTTAAAGAAGATTGATCAGGCTATATGTAGGACGGTGGAGAATGTGATTCTTTTGATTACTATGGGGGCGGAGCCTGAAAAAGGGGGGATCAATCCACAGAATTTAAAAGCAATGCAGGAACTATTCAAGAACGAGAGTGTGGGTAGAGCATTAATTGCGGATTATACAACTAAGGCTCAGTTTGTAATTCCAGACCTAAATAAAGTATTAGGTTCGGAGAAATATAAAATCGTTAACGAGGATATCAAAGAAGGGTTGCAGAATGTAATAGTGGGTAGTGAGAAATTTTCTAATACACAAATTAAGGCTGAGATATTCCTGGAAAGATTAAAAGAGTCTAGAAATGCATTTTTGAATGACTTTTTGCAGCCTCAAATTAAGGAGGTCTGCGAGAATATGGGCTTAAAGAATTATCCAGTTGCTAAATTTGAAGAGATAGATATTAAGGATGAAGTTCAGTTTCATAGGGTTATCACCAGATTACTAGAGATAGGAATACTTACTCCAGAGCAAGGAATTAAATCTATGCAGACTGGAATATATCCAGACCCTAAAGATTTACCTAAGGTTCAGGATGAGTATATAAGTCAAAGAGAGAAAGGGTTTTACAATCCTCTTGTAGGAGGAATACCTATGATAGAGGGAGTTCAGTCTCAGAAGGACAGAGCTCTCAAGAAGCAGGAAATGAAGCAGTCTGAGAATGAGCAGAGCCAACCTCAGAATACAGAGAATGTAAATAAGACTCCGAAATCCGCAGGAAGGCCTGGTGGAACTACCAACATTCCAGTTAACGCATCTAAGGGTTATGATAAGAAGTTAATTCAAAAAACAATATATGATATAGAGGAATTACAATTATATGCAGAAGCTAGTTTCATTAAGAATAAAAAAATTGAAAATATCAGCGAGCCCCAGAAGGAGTTAATTGTGAAGCTTTGTGAGTCTGTAGTTTGTGCTAAGGATAGACAACAATGGAAAAGAACTTTATTGAGCTGCATAAAGAATGTTAATAATATAGAAAAGCTGACAACAATTGATGGCATCGTTGAAATAGGGTCCGAGCATGAACTGAGTGAATATCCTGCTGCAATATTATATCATAGTAAAAAATAAATATTAAGTGTACTTATATGAGTAAATGAATAAACAATTTAAATATACCACAAAATTTTCAGATTTAAGTTTAGCCTCTGAGGATATTAACGACTCTAGGCTCAATATTAGTGAAGCATCTCTAGACTCATTAAAGTCTATGATTCCAGGAGATGTAGACCTAGAAAAAAACCTCGACTTACTTGGGGTTGCATTTAATGCGGCTGTTGTAAATAAATTTAATAAGAACGGAGATGGAATTAGTTCTTCATCTGCAGTAGATATACTAGACCAATTTAAGCATAAGCCTACAAACATTGAGCATAAAAAAGAAAAAGTTGTTGGGCATATTGTGTCTGCATTATTCTCTAGGTTTGAGACAAACGAAATAATGGATACAGAAGAAGCTTTAGCGACGGAAGGGTCGTTTAATATTTCTCTTGCTGCATTAATTTACAAAAGTGTTAATTCGGAATTCGCTAATTTAGTTGAAGAGTCTATGGATCCTGAGAGTCCTTTATACAATAAAGTCTCAGCAAGTTGGGAGATTGGGTTCAATGACTATGTCCTAGCTGTTGGCAATGATGATTTATCTGAATCAGTAATCATTGATGATGAAGAAAAGATCGAAGAATTAAAAAATAATTTAAAAGCTTATGGCGGAACAGGATTTCTAGAGGATGGGTCTACAATAAACAGGCTTATTATTGGAGAAATTTTCCCGCTAGGCATAGGATTCACATCCAATCCAGCTGCTGAAGTAAAGGGAATCACTAGGAGTTCGTCCAAGAACGAAGAGTCTGTAATAGACCAAGGCGAGAAATCTTATAATGGTGATAAGGATTATGATTATGGATCCGACAACGAAGTTGAAAATAAAAAAAATAAAAAAAATATTTCACAAATGAATGAATCTGATGTAATTAACAAAAAACGTACTACTATGGAAAACAACGAAATTTTAAACAATCTGGTATCAGCTCTTGAAGATAAAGTGTCTAACAAGAAATTCTCTGAAGAAGCTGTCGCTACCGTATCTAAAATTATTAACGACGCAATCTTGGAAAAGAATACTTCATTCCTTCAAGAAAAAGATAAACTTGAGACCGAGAAGGCTGAGTTGGCAAAAGCTGCAGAAGATAATGCTGCCGAAGTTGCTCAACTAAGAAGCGAGCTTGATTCAGCTGTGTCTAAGGTAAATGATTTAGAGCAAACTCAAAGACAACAGGAAGCTGTCGCAACTTTTGACTCTAGAATGTCAGCCGTCGAGGAGATTTACTCCTTGGATGAGGCTAGTCGTAAAGTAGTAGCTCTTGAGCTTAAGGATTTAGCTTTAGAAGATGAAGCTTTTGCAACTTTTCAAGAGAAACTCGAGGTGGTATTAAAACACCAAAATAAGCAATTCATTGCTCAGCAAGAAGAAGAATTTAATACTAAACTCGCAGAAGCTGTTGAGAAAAGAATTTCAGAACTTAAGAATGTTGATTCCTCCGAGGATCAAGTTTTAGAAGAAGCCTTAGACAATGTCGAGGCAGAAACTGAAGTCATCGCAAATAATAATGCTGACTCATCAAAAGCAGAAGAGTCATTGAGCGAAAAGTTCAAGAAAGCTTTTTCTGAAGACAATTTAACCATAAACTACTAAAAATAAAAGGAATAAAATACCATGGCTATTAGACTATTACCGTTTCGCGACTACAACGAACATGATGTTGTAAATTTGTACAGAAGTGCAGGAAATCTGGGTGACTTTATTGATCTCTCTGATTCCACAAAAAGATCCACTCCCGAAGGGGATGCTGGAGTATTTGTTAAAGTCTCCAATGGAGTCTTAAACTCATCAGCTACCGATTGGGATCCAGTCGATGTAGAGTCTAACCCTGCTAGCTTGCTGGGTAAAACTGATTATCCTCACGTTGGTAGAAATACTTATCCTACGGTAGCCCTTAGTGTTACTGGAGTAAATAGTAATTCAGATCAATGCATTGGAGTTACTCTTAGACAAACTGTTGCTAGAGATGAGTTGGGAGAAAACCTTCTTTATAATCCAATTAAAAAAGATGAACTTTACGGAGTGCTTCCTGGCGAAGCTGTTCCGGTTCTTTCAAGAGGATTAGTAACTTTAACTTCTGATGCTTTTGATGGCACACCAGCGGTTGGTGAAGCTCTTGTTCCTTCCACTTTAGGAAAGGCTTCAGGAATTGCTTACGGATCGCTAAGTGCTAGCGATAATAATATCGGAACAGTTCTAGCTGAAGGCTTTAGAGATGATTACACTAACTCCGCTGGCGGAACCAATGTTTTTGGAAATCAAGGTCTTCAAAGCGGAAACTATTACGTAGTAAAACTTAACTGTGCATAATTTAATAAAAAAGAGAAATATTTAAAATGAAAATTACATTAAAGAGAACCGAAGAACAAGTAGAACTTGTAAAAGCCATGGCATCAAAGGACAGAAATGTCGCTTATGAAGCTCAAATGGCTCTAGCTCAATTCATTGGGCCTGTGCTTGCTAAAGTTATTAACCAAGCTCCGACATTAAGCAATTTGTTTTCAAATTTTGCTTTTAGTGCGGACGAAAGCCCAAGCATTCCAATGGACTTGTACTACGACATTACTGATGAAGATTATGTAACTGTTTGGAGTCAAGCGGTCCCAGGAGGCTTGCCAACTAACACAGTAACTCCTATTGGTGGAGAAATGAAATTTACAACCTATCGCCTTGATAGTGCTGTGGATTTTGATAAGCGATATGCCCAACGGTCTCGCATGGATGTTGTTAGTAAATCGTTCACTCGAATTGCTCAAGAAATTTTACTTAAGCAGGAAAGAAACTCTGCAGCTCTTATTTTAGGTGCCCTTGCAGAAGCGGAAACTAAAGGAGTAAGTCATACAATTAACTCTACTGGAGTTGGCGGTCTTGCAGATGCTACGACCGCTAGTTCGTCAAGGCTTATTCTTGACGACTTCAATCGTCTTTTAACCCTAGGCAAGCGTATCAATACTGCTTGGACTGGCGGAACAGCTGAAGGCGGAACTGGAGGTCGAGGAGTAACTGATCTTATTGTTTCTCCCGAAGTAGTTCAAGGTCTTCGAGAAATGTCTTATAATCCAATCAACACTAGAACTGTTGGTGGTGGTAATGACATTGCTGCAACTGACAGTATGCGTGAATCTATTTATAATAATGCTGGAATTCCCGAGTTTTACGGAATTAACATTATGGAACTTCAAGAAATGGGTAAAGGCCAACGGTTTAATAAATTGTTTGCTGCTTCAGATGTTAGTACGACAAGAGTGAAAGGTGTCTCAGCAACTCGAGGTGCTTTTTCTGATACTTATCATGAGCTTGTTATTGGTTTAGATAAAAGGGTTGATTCTCTGCTTCGAGCAGTAGCATCGGATTCAGAAACTGGTTCCGAATTCTCTCTTATCGCTGATGATCAATACAGCGTTCGTCAATCCAAGATTGGTTACTTCGGTTCAATCGAAGAGGGTCGTATGATTTTAGACAATAGAGCCCTTTTCGGACTAATTTGTTAAGTGTAGATTTCCTTAACCAGAGATCTTTATCAAAAAATCCACCTTCTGGTGGATTTTTTGTTTATATAAGTTATTATATGTGTACTAAACTTTAAATACGGATACATTATGACCACAAGAAAAAAAACAACAAAAAAAACTATCAAGAAAACACCTAAAGAATATGCTGACGGAAAAGAAGATCGAAAAACTAGAGCTAAAACTGTAGAAGAGCTAATGAAGGTGAATACTCGGGATCCATTTAGGACAGCTACTGGAGAAGATTTTGAAGATGCAGTAACCGGAATGAACCTATCTCAACTTCAGGAGATCGCTGTACAGGCTGGAGTTTTTCCGTCTGGAACAAAAGCAACATTAAAAAACAAGCTTCTCAAGGAGTATCAAAATAAAACACAAGGAGTATATGGAGCCAGTTCTTCATCGAAGCCCGCTGTTGATCCAAAATCGAAAAGAGCGGCAGACATTATAAAATTACTGAATGAGTAATGAATCAATTAGGAGAGCTAGCTTACAACATATGGGATATTGAGTTTGGGGATCATTCCTCAGCTTTAGAGCGAGAAAGAAATGCCCTCCTAATTTCTGGATATCTTGATGTAAATTTAGGACAGTTAAATGTTCTTGTTAATACAGATTTTTGTCTGGATGTAGAAAAAGATAAAGTCTCTCCAGTTTTAGGTAAGGAGGAAAAGGCTATACTTACTCAACTATATTTAAAGGACTATCTTCAAAAGCAGTCCAGAAATGTATTAAGGAACGCCACTAGCGAGTCTTCAACCTCAACTCAATCTTCTGTTGGTGAATGGATAGAGCTTCGAGAAGGAGACACTACCATAAAAAGATCTATAGTTAGTGCTTCTACTCGAAATACTTCCGCAAAACTGTTGTCAGACTCCTCCAAGGAGGCTTCTAAGCTTTTAGAGAAATTAATACATTCTTACAACATGTACGGAGCAAGCCCGCTTCAAGTCGCTGGTGATGATGCAAATATCCAAATGACAGAAAGCGAGGTTCTTGATTTATTAATGATGGAGGAGAGTAAGAATGCTAAGAGGATAAATCAATTAGAATTCAAGCTGAATGCTACCGATGCTGAAATTAGTGATGTTAAATCTAAAATCAAAAGTCAGAAGATATCGGGATTTGCGAAGACTTTCGTACTTCCTGCGGGCTCTGATGAGATATTTATTAACTGGTCTAGCGATTATAGCCCAACCACTCCACCCACAGTATTAATAGCTATGAGAAGTAGAAGCGATCAGGACCCAATTATTGCTCACAGAATAGAAGGAGCTCCTTCTGTGTACGGTGTGAATGTAGTGTTTTCTTCAAAGGTTCCAAACATGAATTACTCTTTAGAGGTTTGTGCTTTTATAATATAATTGCATTTTATTTATCTAAGTTATTTTCGTTTTTTGTCAATTGAGCAAATATACTTTCTTGAGCTTCGCTATCTTCGTAATACCATCTGTACATAATATCACTCTTAGCTTTACTTATTTTACTTTCGAGTATTAGTATCTCCCCTTCAATAACCTCCAGAAGCTCTGAGTTGATTCCATCAATCTCGATATCAAGCTCAAGAGCTACTTTTAAGATAGCATTAAGGTCCCCAGAGCTCTTTCCCTCGCTGGCCTCATGGTATAGGTCAGATCGACTTCTAGACTCCTCCTCGGTTAACTCTAGGGTTTTATCTGGATGAGTTTTTTTGACTATCTCTCTATATAAATCTTTAATTTGTTCATTATCTATGGAATCTTTCTTTGTCGGGTCTCGTGATGCATTTTCAAATGGGTGCATTATGTTTTTGCTTGAGCAATATTTAAGCATTTCGGAAATGAACACCTCCTTGGCATGTTTGAATACTTCAGAAACTTCTTCGTTCTCCATATTCAAATAACTAATCTTGTGTTTTAATTTCTTAAACTTTCTCGAAAGCATTTCCTGTTGAGGTTCTGGAAGAGCTTTAGATATCTTGTTGTTAAGTTTTTTAGGCTTTTTCATATGTGTATGTACACAAAAAAGACGGCCCAAAAGGGCCGTCTAGGTTAAGGGTTTTAAGCTTGATTACAGAGAAGCTAAGACTTCTAACTTGTAATTACCGTTAGGAATATCATCAGAGAACTGAAATGTAGCTTCTGAAGTAGAAACCGCACTAAGTTGAACTCCAATAATTGGATCATTTGCTCCACCTACCATTGTAGCAACAACTTTAGGGCTCGCAGAGAACGTTCTTCCAAACGATACAGTTTTACTTGTATCATTAGCAGTAAGATCTGCAGAAACCGCAACAACATCGTTGTCGCCGATCAGTTCACTCAAGCTTGAGATGTCAGATACTTCTTTAGCTTGTAAGCTAGAGATTTCACCATCAACGACTCCAGCCTCAAGGCTAGATGCGCTTGTTAGTGTTGCGACGTCAGACACTTCCTTAGCTTGTAAGCTAGAGATTTCAGTGTCTTTGGTTTCAACAGCATCTGAGAGATCAGATACTTCCTTAGCTTGTAAGCTAGAGATTT
>Ga0206130_10001605_pt1 | contig 32490 bp, 33 predicted proteins | sample Helgoland_Spring_9_FD_148637 | JGI IMG/M metagenome (GOLD analysis project Ga0206130, IMG submission 148637) | Pelagic subsurface seawater microbial communities from Kabeltonne, Helgoland, North Sea - Helgoland_Spring_Bloom_20160512_1 | ecosystem: Environmental > Aquatic > Marine > Epipelagic ...
AAACAAGAAGTTTTTGATGCAATGAGCGTGTGCCTCGCTATCGACCAGTCTATCGCTTCTGGTTCTCCACAGGTCGTCAATTACCAAACTATTTTATGAGTGCAAAAAATATCCCTTTTGGTCAGCCTATTCTTGGAGATGAAGAAAAACAGGCGGTTGAAGAAGTTCTTTCAGGACCAATCCTTGTACACGGTCCGAAAAGTGAACTCTTTGAAAGTTCCTTTGCTCAATTTACAGGAGCGCCCCATGCCATTAGTGTTTCCTCCTGCACAGCTGGTATGCATCTGATTTACCATGCCTTGGGTTTTGGCCCGGGAGATGAAGTCATTGTTCCAAGTCAGACGCATGTGGCTACTGCACATGCTGTTGAGCTTACCGGTGCCTGTCCAGTATTTGCCGATGCAGAACTCAAATCTGGAAATATCGACCCCAAGTCCATCGAGGCATTGATCACTCCAAGAACTAAAGCCTTGGCCATCGTTCATTACCTTGGTGTTCCTGCCGATATGGAAAGTATTTCGAAGATTGCAAAAAAGAATAACCTTTTCTTACTCGAAGACTGTGCCTTATCACCAGGAGCTTCCCATAATGGTATTCATACTGGCTTAATTGGAGATGCCGGGTGCTTCTCTTTTTATCCCGTAAAGCACCTAACCACCGCAGAAGGTGGTATGATTATTCTCAAAGATAAAGCTCTTGCCCAAAAACTAAGATTACTCAAAGCATTTGGGGTCAACCGCACACATGGCGAAAGAAAAATCCCCGGGGACTACGATGTGGTTGATTTGGGATACAATTACAGAATGAGCGAAGTGCACGCCGCCATTGGTGTTGAGCAAATGAAAAAGCTCCCGTCCTTTTTAAATAAAAGAAGAGACAACTTTGAAAGTCTCGAATCCTTGCTTAGTTCAAAAAATGGCTTTCGAATCCTTCCCCAACCAATCAACGATGTGCAAACTAGCAGTCATTATTGCATGGGTATGATATTGGGTTCTGCGTTAGCCGTCAATCGAGCTACCATCATGGATCTACTAAAAGCTAGAGGCATTGGCACTAGTATTTATTATCCTCACCCCGTTCCTCACATGACCTATTACAAAGAAAAATATGGAGAAATCGCCTGTCCAAATGCAAAGACCATTAGCAATTCTATAATTGCCCTACCGATTGGTCCACACATTGACCTCATTGACGTGGAGACAATTGCGAGTGAAATCCTATCAGTTTTCGAAGAAGTTAAGAATTAAATAACTATGGAAAAAATAAATGGTAGAAAAATCTGTCTCATCGGTGGAGCAGGCTTCATCGGCCACAACCTCGCACTCCATCTGCACTCACTAGGGGCTGAGGTTTCCATAATAGACAGTCTACAAGTCAATAACCTTGCCTCCTTCACTGCAACTTCTGAAGACAGCGTTAATCGTTCTTTATACCTTAGGATTCTCAATGAAAGGCAACGACTCTTACAAGACGCCGAGATTCCCCTATTTGTGCAAGACGCACGTAATTACCATGCCCTATGTAAGCTAATTAACGAAATCAACCCACAAGTGGTGATACAATTAGCAGCGGTGTCGCATGCCAACAAATCGAACAAAGACCCATACAGCACCTTCGATCATAGTTTTCGTACGTTAGAAAATGCCTTAGACGCATCTAAAAAAAGAGTAGAACATTTTATTTATTTTTCCTCCAGTATGGTCTACGGACATTTCTACGACGCAGCCGTTACCGAGGAATCAAACTGCAACCCGCTTGGCATTTACGGTGCACTCAAATACGGCGGAGAAAAATTAGTCATCGCATACAATCAGGTTTTCGACCTTCCTTACACCATTGTTCGCCCATCCGCTCTTTATGGGGAAAGATGCGTGAGCAGAAGAGTCGGACAGATATTCATCGAGAATGCTCTCACCGGTAAAGATATAAACATAGCTGGAGACGGATCCGACAGGTTGGACTTCACTTACATCAAAGACTTAGTCAAAGGCATAGAGTTGATCATTTCGAAGGATGCTGCCCTAAACCAAACTTTTAATCTCACTTATGGAGATTCCAGGTCTCTAGCGGATATGGCAGGTATCATGCAAGCAAACTTCGATGGACTCAATGTGCAATATACCCCCAAAGACAATCTCACTCCCGATCGAGGTACCCTCTCAATCGAAAAAGCCCGTTCCCTCTTCGGATTCAGTCCTGAGTTTCCATTGGAAAAAGGGTATGTTGACTACATTAACTGGTACAAGGAATTCCATTCTGAAACTAGAGGTTGATTCTAAAGCTTTTTTGCAAAGAGATTCTTTTCTAGGAAGTATTCTAGGTCTACCAGCTTACAAAATTAACGAATTTATTGAGTCTCTAGATCTGAAATTTCCTGAAGATAAAAATTACGGCAAAAAAAGCTCCTTTTTGTATACCAAGGTTGCTTCCTCCAATCTTACTTCCCTTCGCTTATTTAAGAATTCGGGATTTAAAATTATTGAAGAAAACATTACCTTGGAAAGAAAAGAAGCAACCGATATAAATAAGCTATTCAGGCATCGCCAGCAATATGAAATCAGATTGGCTAGAGATGGAGACAAAAGTTTTGTAGAGGAGATTGCCGAAACAAGTTTCTCCCACGACAGATTTCATCAAGATCCAAAAATAGACAATTTATTGGCCGATGAAATTAAGAGGCAATGGGCGGGAAACTTTTTTTTAGGTCAACGCGGAGATACCATGATCGTGGCTACGGCTAACAACCGACCAGTCGCCTTCTTGCTCCTACTTCTCCCCCAAAAACACTCCGTCATCGATCTCATCGCTGTCTCCAAGAAACACAGAAACAAAGGCTTGGGCCTGCAAATGATTAATTATGCTCTGCAAAACTTTTCAGGGAATAACCGGTGGATTGTAGGTACTCAATCCACCAACATTGCTTCGATCAGACTTTACGAAAGCTTGGGCTTTCAAACCACTGGGTACCAATATGTGCTCCACAAGCATTATTTCTAACACAGCTAAATGTAATGAAAATAGGGCATTTTGACACTGATAAAAAAGTACTGATAATTGCTGAAGTAGGAAATAACCACGAAGGTGACTTTTCGCTAGCAAAAGAATTAGTTTCCCTCGCTGCTGAAGCAGGAGCTGATGCAGTGAAGTTCCAATATATTATTCCTGAAAAGCTAATTTCACCAACTGATCGATCTAGGATTGAGCAACTCAACAAATTCAAACTTAAAGAACAGAATTATATAAAGCTTGCGGAAGAAGCTAATCGATTAGGCATGTTATTTCTTTGTACTCCATTTGATCTTTCTGTCATCGATTTCCTCAAGGAACTTGTACCTGCATTTAAAATTGCTTCCGGAGACAATAACTTTTTCCCATTAATCGACAAGATTGCGAAAACTGGAAAACCAGTAATAACCTCTCTTGGTTTAGGACAAACCATTCATGCCCAAAAGCTTCAGGAATACTTTTTTGAAAAATGGAAGCAGCTTGGACACCCAAATCCAGGACTGGGTCTCCTTCACTGTGTCTGCAGTTATCCTACGCCAATGGAAGAAGCCTCTATTATACAAATCGATAAACTTAAGTCTTTACCAGTCACACCAGGTTATTCTGATCATACACTAGGAATTAAAGCATGTGAGCTTGCAGTTGCACGAGGTGCGAGAATTATAGAAAAGCACTTTACCAAAAACAAAAACCAATCATCGTTTCGCGATCACAAATTGTCTGCTGATCAAGCGGATTTCAGAAAACTAGTTACAGAGATAAGGCTTTGCGAAAAAATAGTTGGCAATGCATTACAAGAGGCAATACTCAAATGTGAAAGATCCAATCTCCCCTTAGTCAGGCGAACTGCTTCCTCAAAGAGATTAATTATGAAAGGAGAAGTTTTTAAAATATCAGATTTGAATTTTTTTAGAGGTACAGAATTTGATTGTCCAATTAAATTGAACGGGGATTTAAAAGCTTTAAGTAAAATTAAAAAAAACCAGATTATTCTGCTAGATAGAGACTATAAAATTTTGTAAATGATATTTGACATAGATAATCTCTGTAAAAATAATCTAATTTTAAGATTTAAGTTCAGACAAAATAATGAAAAAAAGAAATTTAGTTTCTTAAAATCTAAACATTCGCGAGAAATATACTCATGTCCTTTGAGTAATCATTTTTATTCACTTCATAACTATGACATTGAGAAAATTTACTCTGGAGAATACAATGAAATTAACTACAGAAATAAATTAGGAATAAGAAATGAGTTTAATAAGATTATAAATTTACCGAAAGATAATTCTGACAACAAAAATAGAATCGCAAATCTTTCTTCGTATTTTGATGCACTAAAACATGAAGATTTCAGAGTATTAGATGTAGGTAGTGGCATTGGGGTATTTCCCTTCGAAATGAAAAGAATTGGATGGAATATTGAAGCAGTTGATCCTGATAAAAATTCTGTTAATCACCTTGAAGAAATTCTTAAAGTCAAATGTCATCATTGTTTTTTTCAAGAGTTATACCTAAAACAAAAATATGACTTGATTACCTTCAACAAAGTTATTGAACATGTAAAAAATCCGTTATCATTTTTACTATTTTCTAAAAATCTACTAAATTTAGGTGGATATATATACATTGAAGTACCTGATGGTGTACAAGCATCACAAATAGGAAAGGACAGAAATGAATTTGCTTTAGAGCATTTTCATGCATTCAGTATTCGTTCTACAGCAGCTTTAATTGCTCAGTCAGGTTTTTCAGCACTTAGAATTGAGCGATTAATTGAACCTAGCGGAAAATTCACAATAAGAGCTATAGCAAAATTAAATGCATATTAAACAAAAGTTTTATTCATTTATCGAAAAGTACTATCTTCTTAACCGGGCAAAGGTTTGTGATGATATTTCATTTTTTACAAATGCAATAAATAATGAAATTGCAGGTGATTTACTGAAATTCAAATCTAGCAGTGAGTGCCTAAATTGGACAATCCCAAAAAAATGGACTGTTAATGAGGCATGGATCAAATGCCCTAATGGCAAACTTTTATTAGACTATCAGTGGCATCCATTATATCTGATGACATATTCAAATTCTTTCAAGGGTCTAATCACAAAAGAAGAATTATTGTCCCATATAAAAACAGATAAAAAAAGACCTGAATGCCTTATTTACAACCATCGCCAACAATATAAATTTGATGATTATTCTGAGTGGGGATTTTCTTTGCCTCACAATATACTAAAAAATTTAAATGATGGTTTATATCAAGTTCAAATCGATACCACTTTTTCAGAGGGAAACCTTTTAGTATCAAGAAAGAACCTGAGGGGAGCCACTAGTAACTCAATTTTCTTCGGTGCTCACACATGTCATCCAGGTCTAGTCAACGATGGAATAGCTGGAATAGCCATTTTGCTACAATTGCATGAATACATAAATAAAAAAAATTATCTCAAATATAGTTACGATTTTATATTCGGTCCCGAATACTATGCTGGTGCAGCAATCCTTAGTATGCCTAAAATAGTAGAGAATTTAAAGTCAGGCATTTATTTGGATATGATGGGAAATGGAAAATGCCTTGGCTACTCAAAATCATTTAATGGAAATACTTACATAGATATTGCCACAGAGAATGTAATGAAGAAAACTCAAACCAATTTCATTACAAAAGATTACAGAAAGCTCTGGGGCAATGATGAAATCTTCTATGATGGGCCTGATTTTCGAATCCCAACAATCGGTTTGGGCCGAGACAGATGGGAGCATTACCATACTGATAAAGATAACTTGGAAAACTGTGACTTTGACCAGCTTTTTGAATCTTATAAATTCCTTACGCAGGTCGTCGACCTCATGGAAAATGATTATATTCCCGTTAGAAAATACAAAGGTCCTCTCTACCTGGATCGATATGGCATAAACTTTGATTCCCAGGGCGATCCGGAAGGATATTCAAACATTCAAAAAATTCAAATAATGGCTGACGGAACCAGGAGTATATCCGAAATTTCGAGAGCCTTGGAGATCGATTACTACTTTGTCTTTGATTTTTTCGAAATACTTTTCGAAAAGGATCTCATATTAAAAGAACCCTATTACGCCTTTGATGAATAAATTACCAAACAAAGATACGGACGTCTACTTCGAGTACGAATCTCTCAAGCAACACCAAAAGGAAATGCTCTTACTGATGCGGGAAAATATCTCTTTTTCAAAAGGTAATTTCCTTGACCTAGCCTGTGCCAGTGGAATTTTTGCGAATGCATTTAAGAGCAATTGGCCAAACTTTAAAATTAAAGGAATTGATCTAGACTCCGAGCTTATTGCAAAAGCCAAAAAAGATTATCCCGCTCTGGAAAAATCCTTTTCTTGTGAAAACTGTCGAGAAATTAGCGGGAAAGAAAAATTCGATGTCGTACATGCATCCGGAATTCTCAGTGTATTTGAAGATTTTGAAGAAACTTTAACAGAATGGATCGATCTTCTATCTGAACGAGGAAAATTCTTCCTTTTCAACCGTTTCAATTCAAAAGATGTCGATGTACTTATAAAACACCGTAACAATACAAAGGACTACGGGTGGGAAACTGGCCTTAATACTTTTTCCATTGAGACTCTGAAACGGTACCTAAACAAAAAAAGCCTGTCATACCAAATTAAAAAGTTTCTCCTACCCATTGACCTTCCCGAACATGCAGATCCAATAAGGTCATTTACCAAAAAATTAGAGAATAAGTCTAGGGTTGTACTTAATGGTGCAAATGTTATCTCGGAACATTTCTTTGTTATCATTGATAAAAAGAGATGACTGTAGCATTTTTTGCTCCATACAGTTGCCATTTAAGGCTTTTTGAAACCGAGCTGGATTTGATTCAACAGGAACTAGACATGGGGCATAGAGTATATTTTCTTTCTTGCTCAGCTACCCTTCCAATATGTGAACCGAATCCGGACCATCAGTTCGAGATTTGTGCAACATGTTGTTCTCGAATGAAAAAGGGCATCAATCTCCTTTCAACCAGGCCAATTGTCAAAAGAATCTTATCTAGCGTAACAAGAAAAGATCACTCTGATTATAAGTTGCTCAAAACAAAATTCAAGCATTCGAGGGAATTGAAAGAGTATTTTTTTGACGATTTCAATATCGGATTTGGTGTCCTTTCTTCTCTTATCGATCAAACGGAAGACCCGGAACCCGACACTAAGCTTCATTCAAAAAAAATTAGTTCCTTCATAAGTACGGCATTCTATGTTTTTAGGAGTGTTCGAAATTTCATCAAAAAACATTCTATTGAAAAAATATATTTATTCAATGGCCGACACGCTTTTGAAAACGCTGTAGTCGCAGCAGCAAAGCAAACTGGCATTGAATTTTTGACTTATGAATTTGGCCATGATTGGTCTCATTATGAACTCAATCACAATGCCCTTCCTCATGATCGTGAGCCCAAACGTAAAGCGGTTTTAGAGACCTGGAACAACTCTAAAGATAGTCTTCTAGCTAAGGTAAAAACTGGCATCAAATTCTACAAGAACAATATGTCAGGAAAGCCAACGAATTACCTCTCATATACGGGGCATCAAAAAAAAGAAAATCTCCCGGATAACTGGTCTAAAGAATTCAACAATATTGCGATTTTTAACAGCTCTGAAAAAGAATGGGAAGTAACATCTGATTGCAGACAAAATTGGTTTTATCCTAATCAAATCGTTGGTATAGAGAAGCTCCTAGAAGATCTTTCGCACAAGCAAAAACCCTTGAGGTTATACCTAAGGATGCATCCCAACATGATTGGGACCGACAATCGATACAGCCAAAAAATATTCTCCTTAGAAAATAAATACCCCTTCTTTTTCGTCATTAAACCAGAAAGCCCAGTATGTTCATATGCCTTGATAAAAAATAGCCAAAAAGTTCTCTCCTTTGGTTCGACACCGGGAATTGAAGCTGTCTACCTTGGCGTTCCGTCTGTTTTGGCTGCTGAAATGAATTACGATCACTTGGGTTCAACCTACAATCCAGATTCTCATGAGCATCTGGTTAAGTTACTCCTGACTGATTTAAAGCCCAAACCAAAGATAGGAGCTTACATATTTGGATATTACCAAATGAATTACGGTAAACCCTATAAATATTATAAAGCAACCGGACTCTTTTCTGGTTTATTCAAAGGTAAAAACGTCGCAGAAAACAAAATTTTAGACAAGTTCTTTTATAATATACACAGAAAAAAATTTCGGTTCATTTATTTATTAATTGTCTATCTTTTTAATAAAAGATCACATCTTTTTGGGAAAATAAAGTTATGATTTTCTTGAATCCAACTGTCAAAATGTATGGTGGTATTGGAGACATGCTTCTACTTACAATTGTTTTTAGAAAAATATTCAATGAAACTGGAAATAGATTGTCTCTTGTTAGTGATTTTGAAGACATTTTCCTTTTTAATGATTCAGTGAAAAAGGTCTATTCAGATGACAATTTATGGATTCGTTTTCGCGAATTACTTGGTATGGGTTATTACGAAATTACTTACAGGTGTTGGTCAAACTTACTGCCTAATAAAAAGACAATTTTCAACACACATGCAGTTGAGCAATTTTGTCACCAACTAGAAATACGGGGGCCAGTTTCACTAAAACCTGAAATTTTTTTCAGCAATGAAGAAGTAAACTCCGTCTCAAAAACTTCTTCCGATTACATTGTAGTTCAAAGCCAAGCCTCTCATTCAAATCAACCACAATCCACTAAGGATTGGAGTGTCCGATCCATGCAGGAAGTAGTCGATTTTCTTGGCTCAAGTTTCGAAATCATCCAAGTTGGTTCACAAAAGGATACAAGGCTTGAGGGAGTTAACGACTATTGTGGCAAAACCACTATACGAGAAGTTGGTTTGTTACTCAGAAAAAGTAGAATGTTTGTTGGTCTTGAAGGAGCTTTAATGCATATGGCACGTGCTGTTGATTGCCCATCGGTTATTGTCTGGGGAGGCAGGTTAAAGCCCCACCAAATTGGATATCCATGCTTTGAGAATGTAACCGTGGATATGGAATGCTCTCCTTGTTGGTTGCCAAACGCCTGCCCTCACGATCTTAAATGCATGAAGAAAATAAGTGCGGAACACGTGATTGATGCATGTGAAAAAATACTGTCTCAAAAAGATAACGAATTACCCATCGATAAAATTGAAATCGTAGAGAGCATTTCACCAAAGCAGATGAAAAATGAAATCGCCGATTTCCCTCCTCACTTGGATCATTTAATCAAATGGAACTAAAATTTTATTTTGCCTAAGCTTATCAACTTAGCCTGTGGGCAAACTTTCCACTCAAACTGGATTAATTTGGATCAATCCGCTTCATCGGATGAAGTTAGGTTCCATGACCTGAAAACCCCCCTTCCCTTTCCAGACAATTATGCAGATGCGATATACTGCTCTCATTTCCTAGAGCATTTGGATGTTAAGAAGGCGGATAAGTTTCTCAGCGAATGCCTTAGATGCTTGAGACCTGGCGGTTTTTTAAGAGTTGTGGTTCCAGACTTCGAAAGAATGGCTAAAGACTACCTTAAAACATTGGGTATACTGGAAACCGGAGAAAAGAGAAGCATAGAACATACTTGGATGCATCTTGAAATTTTCGATCAATTCTCTCGAAACCGTCCAGAGGGGCTAATGAACACTTACCTCCGAAAACCTGATGTTCATCAAAATGAATTCATCCGAAATAGAATTGGAGAAGTAATCGATAACTTTCAAGTATCCTCCATTGAAACGCAAAGTAAAGAAACGAACCTTCGTTCAAAACTAAGAATGATCAAATACATACTATTTGATGCAAGTTTCAGGACGCATTTTCTCATCAAAAAAATATTCCCAAAAAAGTATAATGCTTTCTTAATTTCTTCTGGGAAATCTTTCTTTAATGAAATTTTTCAAATGATCGTACCAGGCCTATCTTATTTGCAAATTAAGCAAGCCTTGTTTCGAAATTCCGGTGAAGTCCATCAGCAAAGTTTTGATCAATACAATTTAAAACAAAAGCTTAGTGAAGCTGGCTTTAGCGAAATTCAAAAGGTTCATTCGAGACTTAGTGCTATACCCAATTGGAATGATTACTTGCTCGATATCAATGAAAATGGAAATGAACGAAAAGCAGATTCGCTTTACATGGAGGCCAAGAAAATTGGCTCCTAATTGATGAAGGTTTGTATAATATCAGATTTTGCAAAAACGGGTGGCGCTTCAACAGCAGCCGACCGTATTGCTCATTCATTTTTTGAAAATGGATGTGAGGTTCACCGCATATCGAGCGATGGTTGCGTGACTTCTCCTTTTAAGGAATACATTTTGGATGTGAGTAGAAAATTTCAATTCCTTTCCATCTTTTCTAGCAATTCGATTATATCATCTTTTCTACCCAAACTGCGGAGAAAAGATTTACACGCTCAACTTGACAAAATTCTATCTACAATAAAACCGGACTGGATCAATCTACACAACTTCCATGGTGCAGATTGGCCAATGGAACTTGCCGAACTCTCTCTTTCTCACTCTCCAACATCATGGACTTTGCATGACTGTTCGACATTTTTGGGATCTTATTATCCAAGCCATTGCCCTGAAGCTTCTCGTGAGAAAGCTAAGGAGTTAGAACTATTCTGGACGCGTTTACATAAAAGCAAATCATCTAAATTATTCTCATTCATTGCCCCATCTAAATGGATGGAACAATCTGCCAAGCAAAGTTACTGGAGTAAATTCAATAGTTCCGTAGTGCCTTACCCAATTTTCAAAGAATACTCCCCTCACATAGCTCCTCAAGCATGCAAGCAAGTATTAGGAATTGATCCTAAAAAAACTGTCATTTTATCTTCTGCCGGCAACTTAAACGAGCCGAGAAAGGGTAGCCAAATTCTTCAGGAAATTGTTTTCGATAAAAAGTTTAAAGAATCCCATTTTATTCTAATGGGTGAATTTAAGGCAGAAAATAAAATGCCTGAAAATGTTCAAACTCTTGGTTTCATAAAAGATGATGAACTAAAGGGGATAGTTTATTGTGCTGCCGATTTAACTCTCCACCCAGCACCCATTGATAACCTACCCAATACTGTAATTGAATCGATTTCATGCCATACTCCAGTACTCGGTTTTTCTACGGGTGGATTACCAGACATGGTAATACCAAAAAAGACTGGGTGGTTGGTCGATAAAATTTCTGCCACTGCTCTGAGCCAAAAACTAGAAGAACTAATCAAACTGCGTACATTCGCATCCAATGATTTTACTTTTTCATCCACTAGGGATGAAATGTTTAATTCGAAGAAAATATTCAACCAATACCTTGGTCACTATCACACTTTGATAAAAGAAAAGAGATGAAAATCTTAGTTACAGGCTCTTCCGGTCTGATCGGCTCGGAAGTGTGCACATACTTCTCAGGCAAGGGACATCGTATTCACGGCATCGACAACAACCAGAGAATGGAGTTCTTTGGCACGCAGGGAGACACATCCTGGAGACAAAAGGAATTAAGAGACAAGCTTAGCGACTTCACCCATCACGAACTAGACATTCGGGACAGAGTGAAAGTGCTTGATCTCATCAAGTCGTTAAATCCCGATGCCATCATCCACACTGCCGCTCAACCGTCTCATGACAAGGCAGCCTCCATCCCTTTCGATGATTTCGATGTTAATGCAGTTGGTACCCTTAACTTGCTCGAAGCCACTCGACAGTTTTGTACGGAATCCCCCTTCGTACACATGTCGACCAACAAGGTCTATGGAGATGGGCCGAACGAACTTTCTCTTGAGGAATTGGATACCCGTTGGGATTACGCAGACCCAGATTTTGAAAATGGAATCTCTGAATCTTTTTCCATTGATCAATGTAAACATTCATTATTCGGTGCCTCCAAGGTAGCTGCCGATATTATGGTACAGGAATATGGTCGCTACTTTGGTATGGCCACTTGTTGTTTACGAGGAGGATGCCTTACAGGACCATCCCATTCGGGTGTCGAGTTACATGGCTTTCTAAGCTACCTAGTCAAATGTAACCTGGATGGAACGACTTACAAGATTTTCGGATACAAGGGCAAGCAGGTCCGGGATAATATACATTCTGAGGATGTAGCTCATTTCATCGATTTATTTATAAATTCTCCACGCTCCGGAGAGGTCTATAACTTGGGCGGGAGTAAGGATAATAGTTGCTCCATTTTGGAGGCATTCGAAATTTGCGAAAGCCATTCGGGAATCGCACAAAAATACGAATATTTGGAAGGCAACCGAATCGGAGATCATATTTGCTACTACAGCGACCTTACGAAAATCAAATCTCACTACCCCACTTTCTCCCTGCGTCACTCCTTGAGCGACACCATTAAACAAATCGTAGAAGCACACAAGCGTCGCTCCTGATTTTTCATTGAGCCATCCGTCCTCTAAATTATTGCTAGTTACTGAAACTCCTCCAGGAACCCCCAATGGTTTTGGCGTTACTCTCGACTGCCTGTTCAGGGAAATTAACCACCAAGTTGTATACACCGATGCAGCGTTCAATGAATTTGGCGATAGGCTTGGATATTTACTGGCGCAGGTACCCTATCATCCATCGGGTCGTTTTCTTCTCTCTTTTTTGACAGGGAAGATTCCAGAATGGAGGGGCAGGTATTCGTCATCATGGTTAAAAAAGAACCTTTCGGAAAAATTTTCCTCGGTGTATGCCTTCGTATACTCACCCGAATGCATGAAGTACGCCCATTGGATAGCAAAAAAATGTAAACTCCCCTTGGTTGTGCATTTGGCAGATCATTCACCAGAGTTTGAACGCCAATCCTCTGCCAATATCCTTCGAAGAGCATCGAAACTCGTTTGCATAACCGAGGAAATGAAATCCAAGTATGAACGAACTCTCGGGAGAAAAGACATCGAAGTCTTGCATAATGGAGCCGAGAAGACATGTTCCGAAATCGCTTCACCAAGCCCTGAGCCATTTAGTGAGCAAAACCCATTCGTATTATGCTTTCTTGGCGGTCTTTTCTCACATCTCCATGGCGATTGTATCGAAGACATTTTCGAAGCAGTATCTCAAATTCGAATGAAGTTCCCGAGGGTTGAGTTTCATCTATATGGCCAAAGACAACCCGCTGATTTCCTTGAAGATTTAATTCATTTAGATGGCTGCACCCATCATGGTATCGTCATGCCTCTTGAGAAAAAGTTTGAGATCTTGGAAAAAGCACATTGCTTTGTCATTCCCTCTTCCTTCAAGGAGGAGAAACACCGGCACTATCGCTACTCCTTTCCCACCAAACTGCCTGAACTTATTGCCTCCGGAAAGCCAATCTTATCTTACGGCCCCAGGGAAACTGCTACAAACAGAATACTCGAGACCAACAACCTGGGTCTTCGCATCCATGATCGGTCAGAACCAAAGTTGGTAGAGTCGTTGGAGAATTTGGTAAGCCAATATCAGGAAAGTGTAAGTAAATTCGCCCCAGTTTCCCCAACGATCTTGGAAAAATTCTCCGCAGATTGTGTCAGAAGAAAACTTAGAAACATACTTTCCCTGAATTGAAGGCTCTTTGGTCCAACCTTCTTAAAATCTCACCTTTTCGTAGGGCTATGCTGGCCCACCTTCGCCTGGATTACTTTCACGAGTTTCATCATTCCATTCCATTGGAGAACAATTACTGGGCTAACCTTTGGGAAAATGATGCCTACGACTCTTTTTCAGAAATATTCATTCAACAAGAGTACGCAGATTTCATTCCAGATGAACCCATCACAAATATCTTAGATCTTGGTGCCCACTACGGCTATTTCAGCCTTTGGCTTCAATCCAAGAGACCACAAGACGAAATCCATTCCGTCATGGTCGAACCTTCCCGGAGTTGTCAAAGATCTCTTGAAAAAATGGTCCAATATCCAAAACTCGAAGCTAGGTTCCTATATTTACAGGCTGCCGTGGGAGATCCAAAGAAAGAAAGCACTATATTTTTTGAACGTCCTTTTATGGGTGGATCCTTATTTAAAAAATCCCCAGAAGATTATGGCTATGAAGTAAAAGCTCTATCCTTATCAGCTGAGCCTAATTTGCAAAAGCAATCTTTCGATCTAATCAAGTGCGATCTCGAAGGAGCAGAGTGGGATTTCCTCATCTACTATTCTTCGCTTTTAAAAAATTCCAAATTTCTGGTTATGGAGTGGCATAGTTGGCATTCCGGCGATGGTGGTTTGTCACAGATTGAGAAAAAGCTGACGCACTTAGGGTTCCAAATCATCAAGTCAAGTCCTCCTCAACAAGCCGTTAGCCGGGATGGAGAAGTAGGTCTTTTCCTTGCTCAAAATCTTAACTTTTAAAATTGAAAGATTGTGGAGAAAACCCTGGAGGCAAAAGTGAGCTACAACCTCTTCTTTATCCATTCCACCGATCGTATCCATGTAAGCTCTGGTCAAAATACAGATGGTTTCAAAATTCTCGCCTACCTTCAAAGTTACGATCCCTTAATGAGAGAAAAAAATGGCTCACAGTCATAGATCGCCTAGGTGCACCTGGAGATGCCCTGATAAGTGCAAATGTCATCAGGTGCATAAAAGAACAATATCCTGAATTAAGGATAAACTGCATCACCCCACACCCCGAACTGATACGCCTCGATCCTCATATCGATTCAATCAATCAAAAAGAAGCCTTTTATTCCTTCGATTCCACATATTGGGAACTGATCGTTCGCAAAGAAAAGAGCCAAAATATCATTGAGCACAACATGCTAAGGCTCGGCATAGAACAGTATGATTACAAGGCTGACTATTACCTAAGTGAAGAAGAAAAAGAATGGGCAAAACACAAAACTAGTCAGTTTGATAAACCAATTTTAGCAATTTGCACTAAAAGCAAAGAACCCGTAAAAAACTGGTCGATATCAAATTGGTTGGAATTAATTGAGAACCTAAAATCTAACTTTTCCATCATTCAATTGGGAGACAATAGAGAACCCTCCTTCGAGAATGTCCATCGATATGGAGGTAAATTATCGATGCGTGAATCCGCAGCTATTCTTTCTAAAGCCAAATATTTCATAGGGCCTGATAGCTTACTTATGCACATCGCAAATGGATTAAACATACCTAGCACCATTATTTTCGGTGGTTCCCGCCCCGTAGGTTGCTTTGGGTACTCCGAAAATATTAACTTAAGCAGTACTCCTGAATGCAGTCCCTGTTGGATACACGAAGGGTACGAATCGTGTGGTCACGACTTTATGTGTATGAATTTAATTATGCCCAAAATGATCTATACAGATGCAGCACTGAATTAATTCGCTCAATAATTTTGATAAACTTCCTAAAAACACAGTTCGAAAAGTGTACTAATTCCAAAGTATACAGGAACTCCTTGCCTAGGGGGACAGATCTGAGCAACGACCTTAGAAAATTATCTCTTTCGCCATTGACAGAAATATGGGATATCGGAGCTCATAATGGAGAGACCGCTCTTTGCTTCGCTAAAAACTTCCCTCAATCAACCATCAGAAGCTTTGAGCCCGTTTCTGCAAATTATAATTTATTAATACAAAATTGTAGAAAACTAGAGAATTTCCATGGGCATAATTTTGCACTTGGAGAAGAAAATAAAACAACAAAAATTTTCCTCCAAGGTGCATCTGTTATTCACTCCTTGCGCGAAGATCTAAATAAGCCATTAGAAAAAGGTTCTACACCAGAAGATATTGAGGTTAAAACCATTGATTATGTAATAAACGAGTTCAAAACAGCCATCATCGATCTCCTTAAAATTGATGTCGAGGGCTATGAGATTCAAGTCTTAGAAGGAGCTCGCAAGTCATTGGCTGAGAAAAAAATTAACTTCATTTATATAGAGACTGGTCTAGATGATCGTTTTAACTCGATACAATCTCTTAATGATTTTCTAAATCCCATCGGATACTTGCCCTACGCCTTTTATGAGCAAACAGCTCATTGGACAGGAACGCAGAACCTTTGGTATTGGAATTCTCTCTTCGTTAAAGAAGAGCTTCTTTAAAAGAATTGGAAAATTCAATCCAAGCATTTATTTTTACTGCCAGATCAGATGGTCAATTCATCGAAAATACACTTCCCTCGCTTGTAAGACTCTTTCAAAAATCAGCTTGTAAGATTGTTTTAATTTTGGATGCAAGAGACCCCTCTGGAGTGCTTGGTAGCACACTCTCACAAAGCAACCTAAGTGAAATTGTTAGTAATATAGAGAATATTCAAAGCAAACTGAACTTCGAATTTCTAACAACCTCATACGATTTAAAATCAATTCGTTCAAAGAACAGATTGCAGTTTCATTATCCCCACAAAGAAACCCATTGCTTCCGCGGTTATCCAATTTACGGGAGCTTCAAGCAGTTTATCGACACAGATTCGAAATATATTCTGCACCTGGACTCCGATATGATTTTCTATGAAGATCCTGCTTTCTCCTGGGTCCAAGAGGGAATAAGAATCATGGAAGAAAACGAAGATATTCTTTGTGTTCTACCCAGAGGAGGTCCTCCAAATAAAGATGGATTTTTGCACCAAGGAACCACACCTTATCAGGTCGATGAAAAAAGAGGTCTTTATTTGTTCAAAAACTTTACCAGTCGGCACTACTTGATTCACAGGGAAAGATTTCTAAGTTTGCTTCCACTCAAACCACTATGGTTATCTTGGAGAGAACCGATCAAGAGCAGATTATTTGGAAATGGTAAAATGCTTTGCTGGGAAGCTATGGTTGAACACGCTCTTGAGAAATCAGATATGTGGCGAGCCGATCTTATGACAGACCAAGCATGGTCCCTTCATCCTGGAGATAGATCTGCAGAGTTTTACCAACTTCTTCCTCAAATCATAGATTCTGTAAACCTAAACGAATTTCCTGAGGAGCAGAGAGGCCACTTCGATTTAAGACTGAGCGATTGGAAACATTTTCTAAATTAAACTCCTAAGACTCAAATACCTCCTCTCGCTATTTCTGCTAATCTTTGCAGTATCGGTCCTTTATTTACAAAGTCTCAAAGCACCTTGGGTAGATGAGTGTTACTCCTACTACGGAGTATGGCATGAGAATTTTATGGAATTTTATGATTCCATGCTCACAGGAATCAACTTCTCTCCCCCACTCTATTTTCTGTTCAATTTTTGTATTCAATTAGTTTTCCCCAGCTCTATTGAGACTCTTCGTATTCAAAGTTTAGTTTGGACTCTTATTGGGCTCGTGCTTTGTTTTATGACTTGTAGAAGGTTATGGGGAAGTATTCCTTCTTTAATTGCTCTCCTACTGGTCGTTTGTCATTCCGAGTTGCTCCTCGCTCAGTCACTGGAAGCAAGAAACTACAGCTTGTTTTTTGCTTGTGGTGCTTGGGTCTTGTACATGCAAGTTTGCGACATCAAATGCCCCACCAAAGTCTTTATACTAACTTTTATGGCTCATTTATGCCTTTGCCAAGTACACTATTTAGGTCTCATTTTCTCATCTCTTGTAGGTTTATCATACCTATTTTCTAGAAAGGAAATCTTTGTTCTGAAAAGAATTCCTCCCAGTCTTTACGCAAATTGGGTTATTACATTACCTCTATACTTATACTTTTTAAGCAATCAAAATTCTTTGCTAAATACATGGCCAAAGCCGAACTCCTTCACAGATTTATTAAGTGTTTATGGGGACTGGATGATTGCCCTACTCTCAATAATCCCAGTCTTAGCTGTAGGAATAAGCATGGGAAATACTCTAAATAAAGAAGACCTTACCCCAAAGCCCGATAATCCTGCTTTGATTACCTCAGTCTTATGGTATGGAGTGCCTTTGATCGCTTGGGTACTTTCCAACCTTACTCCAATAAATTTGTTCAATGCACGCTACTTCATTCCCAAGGAGGTCGCTTTCATTTTTCTGATTGGCTTTGTATGCTTATCGATTCGGTCGCTCTGGGCTAACCAATGTTTGAAAAACAAATTCCAAGGAAATGTTTCTTTGGTCTCTACAATATCAATTTGCCTTATAATCCTTTTCATCAACCTAAAAAGATCAGCTTTTGCGCAAGGTGAGGATAGGAACTATCATCATTGGCTAATCAAACAAGATGATCGAATTCCGAGAAATCTTCCAATGGTTTTTTGTGGAGACCCGGTTTTTTTTCCCAATGCATATGAGAACTCCGAAAAAGCCTATTTCTTGATGGATGATGAAAGATTAAACTCCATCTACTCGCAATTTTCCGCGAAGATAAAAGTTTTAAATAATAAAGATTTGAATGACTTCGAATCATTTATCTTGGTTTCCGAAAAGGATGATTTGCCAGAATTACATCTGTCAGATTTTCAAGTAACAAGCTTAGGCAATTTTCATGAACGGCTTTCCTTGGTTTGCACGAAGTTTAAGAGGAAGACACCCTAACCCGCACCACCTGCATGAATTTTCAATCCATCCGATCTTTAGCTAAGCCACTTCTCTTCTGGACCATTCTTTTATGTATTTTTATTGAAGTCGTACTTCATTACAAACTATGTGACCTTCCATTCAAGTTCCTCAACCATACCGCTGGGCCTGTTCATAAACTTGGTCAGTACTCCAAAGACGAAGTCATTCCTAAAAATTACTTAGCAATTGTGGGAGACAGCAATGTCTATGGATTCGGACCATGGCTCTATGACAATTCATGGAGCATGGAACAGCCAAGTTTTGCGTCAAATCACCTCCTGCATGCTTCGCTGAAAAAGGATGTTGTCTCGTTCGGCTATCCGGGCTTTGGATCGCTCGGTTCTTCCCTTACCATGGTCTCCGAGTTGCAAATGCTCAAAAACTCATGGATTTGGTCAAGAATTGAGAACCCATTGGAAATTCTTTTTGTTTTTTACGAAGGTAACGACCTTGTTAACAACCTTCACGAAGTTGAACAGCGTGGTCTTGATTTGCATACCATTGAATCCAATGACATGGATCAAAAGATTGCCAAGATCATTACCGATGAAGAAAGAAAACTTTCCGAATCTTGGGCCGTCATGGATCACTCAGCCGCCTGGAACCTCTTTTCTGGTTTAACTAAAAATTATTACCGAAAATTCTATCAGAAGCCCCAACCTGACTCTTCAGACCTTCACTCAGTCCCTCTCGATCCGCCCTCAGTATCTCAAGAAATATATAGCTCGAAACCGACCAACATTGTAAATATCTCAGGCGTCCAGGTTCCCTTGGGTTTTTGCGAAGGCCCTGCCCTTCTTCTCAACGAGATGGAAATCTCTCTTTCGTTAAAAATCATGGAGCATTCTCTCCGTTATTTAAGAAGTAATTTCCCTGTCACCAAAATTAGTTTAATTTACCTCCCCTCTTCGCTTTCGATTTACGAATTTGGAAATTGCCAAATATCCCCTGCCCCCCTTGTGATGATGGGTAAATCCCGCTCAGGTGTCTTTAAACCCGTTGATGCGATAGAAAGAAATAAGTTTTTAAGGGCTCAAATTATTAAAATTACACAAAAAACTGGTACAGAGTTTTACGATACTACCGATCACCTCAAAGAAATCGCCACTAATCAACTACTCCATGATCCCCGCGACCCGATACACCTTAATCGTGCTGGATACGAAGCCTTTACCGAAGGAATTGTGAGCTATCTGAAACCTAGGTCATGATCTTAGGCATATCAGCGTATTATCACGACAGTGCCGCTGCACTGGTCGGCGAAGGTGGTATCCTTGCTGCCGCTCAGGAGGAGCGGTTTACGAGAATTAAGCACGACTCCAGTTTCCCCATTCATGCGATCAACTATTGCCTCGAAGAAGTTAATTTGAAGTTGGAGGATCTTGAGCAGGTTGTCTTTTACGAAAAACCTTTTCTTAAGTTTGATCGTTTGCTGGAGACCTATGTTGGATTTGCTCCCGTCGGGTTGCATTCCTTCGTCAAAGCCATGCCCCAATGGCTCAAACAAAAATTGCACCTGCCTAGAGAGATTCGTAAGCAACTGCCTGGCAAATGGGATAAACCTATTGTCTTTACCACTCATCACGAGTCTCATGCAGCAAGTGCTTTTTTCCCAAGCCCTTTTGAAGAAGCTGCCATCCTTACAATGGATGGAGTCGGTGAATGGGACACCGCCACGATAGGTGTGGGCAAGGGAAACAGCATCGAGTTGCTCAAATCGATGCAATTTCCCGACTCTCTGGGACTCCTGTACAGTGCTTTCACTTATTTTTGTGGGTTCAAAGTAAACTCCGGAGAATACAAACTCATGGGACTTGCTCCCTATGGTTCTCCCGTTTACAAAGACAAAATCATCAATGAACTGCTTGACCTAAAGGAAGATGGTTCCTTTCGGGTCAACTTGGACTACTTCAATTATTGCCAAGGACTGACGATGACAAATAAGCAGTTTGACCTATTGTTTAGCGGTCCGCCACGAAGTTCCGAAAGCCAGATTACTCAACGGGAAATTGATCTAGCCGCATCTGTCCAGGCCGTGACCGAAGAAATTGTTCTTCGCATGGCAAAGTACGCCAAGGATGTGAGCGGAATGAATCATCTCTGCCTAGCTGGTGGCGTGGCCCTAAATTGCGTTGCCAATGGAAAATTACTGCGATCCAAAATTTTTGACCAAGTCTGGATTCAACCGGCATCTGGAGATGCAGGAGGTGCCCTTGGTGCTGCCCTTTTTACCCACTTCCAGCTAATGGATAAGAATAGAGTACCCAAGACCTCCGACTCGATGAAAGGTTCATTCCTTGGCCCCTGTTTCACAAACGATGAGATTAGGGGGTTTCTCACTGATTCAGACGCCCCTCACCTCTTTTATGAAAATGAAGATGAGTTGTTGGCAATTATCTCCCAGCAACTCGATGCTGGCAAAATTATTGGATGGTTTCAGGGGAGGATGGAATTTGGCCCACGGGCATTGGGGTCAAGAAGCATAATTGGGGATGCACGAAATTCCGAAATGCAGACCAAGATGAACTTAAGCATCAAGTTTCGCGAATCCTTCCGCCCTTTCGCCCCCTCCATACTTGAGGAAGAAGTAGACCGATACTTTAATTTGAATTCAACTTCACCGTATATGTTATTGGTCGCACCGGTTGCTCAAAACATTCGCAAGGAACTTTCGAACAATGAAAACGAGCAAATGCACGACCCTGATCTTCTCAAACGAGTTAAGATCGAGCGTTCTACACTACCTGCTATCACCCATGTTGATTATTCCGCACGGGTACAATCTATAAATGAAGACAGAAACGGCAGATATTATCGACTTGTAAAAAAATTTAATGAGTCCACTCAGACGCCGGTACTTGTGAACACCAGTTTTAATATTCGCGGGGAACCTATTGTTTGTACCCCTCAAGACGCCTATCGATGCTTTGTCTCCACAGATATGGACCTGTTGGTTCTTGAAAACTTTGTTTTATTCAAAGAAGAGCAACCAAAATCAACCTTAGTCGCAAAAGAGAAATACCTCGCAAGTTTCAATCTTGATTAGAGACTGTATTCACATGAGTTTGCCATGACCAAGCTGCCAAAAAAAAAGGAAATCAGATCGACTAGCCTACGCTTTCTCGTTGGCTTACCAATTGTCGGTTTGATCTGGACGACTATAATTCGAGTCTTTGGAGAAAGCCAGGAAATGAATTGGTATGTATTTGGAGGCTTTGCCTTCTTTGGTCTATCAATTGGCACGCTTTCGCTTTTAGTCCCTGCCTTTGGACGAGTTACTTATTTTGCCTGGCACTTACTTATCAACCTAATTGATCAAATAATCATTTGGACCTCCCTGCCTCTCTTCTACTATGTAATTTTTTGCCCCTATTCCCTGTTGATTCGCTTCTTTGGGAAATCGAAGTTAAAAGAAAGAACTTACCCTGAATCTAGCTATTGGAAAAATATCGAACAAACCAAATCTAATCGTCGCTATATCCAACAATTTTAAAATTCGATACATGAAAAAAGAAAATGTACCAGAAGATTTCTCAGACATCACCAATACCTCCAAGCAATCGGGTTTTCTGAGCGAATTTGCATCCATGCTCATGCACAACAAGAAATGGTGGCTCACCCCTATCGTGTTAGCTCTAATCTTATTTGGGCTACTTATTATTTTAGGTGGTAGCTCATACGCCCCATTTATCTACTCTCTATTTTAGTCCATCGTGCAGCAAGTCTATAAATCACGCTTTAATCAGCTAATTCTTACTGTCTTTATAATTTTACAGATTTGGATTCTTAATAAATATTCGCATTATACTCATTTTGATGAATGGGTTGGTCGAGGTTTATACCCGGGAATTGCATTTGCAAAAGGATTTGATCTATACGAACCAGAAACAGGTCCTCATGTAACCAGTTATGGATGGACTTCAGCACTTTTCTACTCTCTGAGTGGTTTTTGTAATAGTCCGAATCTATCAATTTCAATAGCATTTTGGAGTAATATGATAGGATTTTTAGCACTATTAACTTTCCTAAATAGTCAATTTTTATCTACTAGAAATATACACTCTTACTTACTATTGTTTGCATTCTCTCTAACAATTATTTCCTTATCTCTTCTAGATGCAGTAACAATTTCCATCGCAAAAATTCATTCCGATGTACCTTGCACCATCTATTTAATTTCAGGCAATCTGTTGTGTACTGTAGGTTTATTGAAAAGGAAAAATATATTTTTATACATTGGTGCGTTTTTGCTAATTTTTTCAGTGATGGCAAAGTTACCCACCCTGCCTGGGATACTTGCACCCATAATTTTATTTCTGATCACTAAGGAATTTAAATTTATACTAACCTACATACTGTCACTTGTCGTCTCCCTAATAATCTGCCTTGGTTTTGTCCACTTATTCTACGATCTAAGTGATTATTTTTATTATCATGCAAATCAAACCAATACATGGGGATGGGTAGATAGGTATAATTTATTTGATGGTGAAGGAGCTAAAATTCTAAAAATTAGTTACTTGGAAGCTTTGCCAATACTATTTCGCTTCCTAGTCATGTATATACAAGAATATTGGTATTTCGTAGTTTTTAATATCTTTATTATTTTTTCATATTTTTTTACTAAAAATAAAGAATCTCTAATATTTGTTCTTTCGGTAAGTTATTTTCTTACACTTGCATCTTGCTTAGCTGCCCTAGCTCATTGGGGGGCTATGCACAATGCACTATACATTTGTAACATGATTGCTTTAATAGCAATCGGATCTTACTTTTTTAACCTAGTTTGTATTACTAAAAAGAAAGAAAATTTCCTGTTTACTCTTTGTTTCGCTACTACATCTACCCTACTTTCGTTACCTGTAGCTAGGTATGCAAGCAAATCCCCAAGCATTGAAAGCTCGCCATATCAACAAGCATATGAATACTTGCGTAAGGGAAACGATGATATTTATTTTGGTTGGTATCCTATTTCGCATGCACTTTATGATGGGTCTAACTTAACTTCTATTGAAGTACCCATTTGGGTTGGAATGGCACGTGATTTTGATTTTGCTTTTAATAAGGATCATTTCCCGCTTGATGCGGATGTCTTTGCCACTTGTCATGTGGGCTACGGAAGTACTGCATTAACTCCTTTTTTAGGTGAGTTAGAAGAAATCGAAACTCCCAATGAATTATCCCATTGGCGATTATTCAAAATTAAGGGTAGCGATAGACCAAATTGAAAAAAGTCGCCATTCTGCAATCTAATTATATCCCATGGAAGGGGTATTTCGATTTAATCTCCAATGTGGATGAGTTCATCATTTACGATGATATGCAATTTACCAAGCGAGATTGGAGAAACCGTAATAAAATCAAAACACCAACTGGTTTGCAGTGGCTTTCCGTTCCCGTCTTATCAAAAGGTAAATTTCACCAAAAAATTAATGAAACAAGGCTAGATGGTAACCAGTGGCAAAAAGATCATTGGAATGCCTTAACAAAGAACTATTCCCGTGCTCGTTTTTTCGAAGAAATCTCACAATGGCTCAAGCCACTCTATCTAGAAAGAGACTATTCTTTTCTTTCTGACCTTAATCGTACATTCATGGACGCAATTTGTTCCTATCTTAAAATCAAAACAAAGATAAGTAGTTCATCCGATTATGAATTAACTGGCGATAAATCCGAAAGACTTGCGAATCTCTGCAAACAAGCTCTTGCCACCGAATATATTTCTGGACCTGCTGCAAAAGATTACATTGATGAGGGTGTTTTTAATCATTTAGGAATCAAACTTACTTGGTTTAATTATGGTAACTACGAAAGTTATACTCAGTTGTGGGGCTCATTTTGCCATGATGTGAGTATCCTCGACTTATTCTTTAATTGCGGACAAGATTTTCCAAATACCTGAACAGTACCCCATGAAACTTTCGATTGTAACAACATTATACAATTCAGAAGAATATGTTTTGGATTTCTATGACAGGGCAAGTCATGCTGCCCAAAATCTTGCTGGTAACGACTACGAAATCATATTCGTTAATGATGGTTCGCCAGACTCAAGTCTGGATAAAGCGATTCACCTTACCCATGAACATAATAACATAAAAATTATCGATCTTTCTCGTAATTTTGGTCACCACAAAGCGATGATGACTGGGCTAGAGCACTCCTCCGGTTACCATGTTTTTTTGATTGATTCCGATTTGGAAGAAAAACCTGAATGGCTAAGTTCGTTTAATGAGCAAATGACCAAAGATAACGCCGACATGGTATATGGTATCCAAGATCATAGAAAAGGGGCATTTATTGAAAAAGTTACCGGAGCCCTCTTTTACAAGGTCTTCCGATTGCTTACCGGTGTTGCTCAGCCAAACAACATTGTCACAGCTCGATTAATGAGCCGTCGATATGTGAATGCTTTAATATCCCATAAGGAAAGTGAACTAAACATAGGTGGTCTTTGGATTATTACTGGGTTTATTCAATCTACCCAGGTTGTTCAAAAATCCTCCTCGAGCGAAACTACTTATAATTTTGCTCGTAAGCTAAGTCATTTGGTTAATGCAATCACATCCTTTAGCAGTCTACCTCTAGTTTACACCTTTTATACTGGGTTATTGCTAAGTTTGTCTGCCTTTATCTTTATCATCAAGTTATTGATCCAATTTTTCTTTATGGTAAAACCGCCAGACGGTTATACATCCATGATTGCATCAATTTGGTTTTTCTCTGGGTTGGTTATTTTGTTTTTAGGTATTCAGGGAATTTATCTGTCAAAAATGTTTATTGAGACAAAAAACCGCCCCTACACAATTATTAGAAAAATATATAAATAGCTATTTATAGCATTATTGCTTCGATGATTGATAAAAAACAAATCCCTAGAAATTCATATGGTATTCTTAAAAAAGACACATTACTGACCTCGGTAGATGAATCTGCCGAACAAGTTAAAAGGCTTGGTTATACAATTTTAGACTCAGGTCTTACAACCCAACAAATTAAAGCCATTTCTGATACCTTTAATTCAACGCTTCTTAAATACCGTAAAAAATACGGTGATCAAAAGCTCAAATCCAAAAATGAGTTTTACAGTATTCGAGCCCTACTCTCCCATAACCAAGACATTTTCGTAAAATTGGCCACTAACAAAATTCTCTTGGCTCTCCTATCGAAATTAATTGAAGGGAAATTCATCCTTAATCAACAAAATGGGATTATTAACCCATCAAAGAAAGCTTACAACCAAGGGTCATGGCATCGTGATCTTCCTTACCAACATTTTGTCTCAACTACACCTTTAGCTGTTAATGCCCTTTTTTGTGTAGATGACTTTACAGTTGAAAATGGGTCTACTTTTATCATTCCTGGTTCACATAAGTTTGGCAATTATCCATCTAGCAAGTTCACAGAAAAAAACGCCCTTCAAATCAAAGCCAAGTCAGGAGATTTCATTGTTTTGGATTGTATGGTATTTCATAGTGGTGGTTACAACTCTTCGCGAAAGGAAAGAAGAGCAATCAACCATGTGTACACAATTCCATATTTTAAACAGCAAATCTCACTCCCAAATATTCTTGAGGCCAAGAAACTAGAACCAGAGGAAAGAGATTTGCTAGGCTTTAATTTCGATGTGCCTACTTCAGTTGACCAGTTTATTGAGGAAAGAAAGCAGTAAGAAATAGTAATTTTTCGTAAATGTTGCCATTACCTCCAGGGACAATCCTTCAACTCATGTATTTGAAGGAACGAATTTCAAAGTTAAAACCTGGTTCATTTATCGAGGTTGGACCAGGAAGTGGTGAAGTTTCAAATGTTCTACTTAAAAAAGGTTGGAGAGGCTGTGCATACGACCTAGAAGCTGAAACTATTTTGAGACTTCAAGAACGATTCAAAGTAGAAATCAACAAAGGAAGTTACCAGGCATCGACCAAAGATTTTTTTGATCTTAATCCAAATCTCATTGAAGGAGTTGATTTGATTATTTCATCGATGGTTATTGAACACCTTCCAGATGAACTGGAATCAAGATTTATGGAAAAATCATCCTTACTTTTAAACAAAGGTGGTAGAATGATTGGCTTGGTTCCATCATCTCCAAATCATTGGGGCATTGAAGATGAAATCGCCGGTCACTTCAGGAGGTACGACATAGATCGTTTAAAATCATTAATGGAAGCTGTTAATTACGACTTGATCCATACAAAAGGATTAACATTTCCTATTTCGAATTTCTTACTCCCTATTTCAAACTACCTAGTTAGAAAATCTGAATCAGTAAAAATTGGGCTTTCGAATTTAGAAAAAACAAAACGATCAGGCATTAGGGATGTCTCATTCAAAACTAAATTTCCTTCTTTTCTTGGTATTTTTTTAAATGAAATTTTTCTCTTACCATTTTATTGGTTTCAGAAAATCCCTTTTTTTACATCTAAATCATTAGTTCTTTTCTTTGAAGTTAAACCGAATTTGAATGGTTAATTTCTATAATGCTTCTCAAGGATATAGCTAGTTATTACACCGACAAACTAATTCTTCACGGGGAAACTCCTCTGGGTGTCGATTGGAATGGTAAAGAAAGTCAAGAGTTGCGTTTTCAACAACTCTTAAAAGTTATTCCGCGTAATAATTATCCTTTTAGTGTCAATGATTTCGGATGTGGTTTTGGTTCACTCTTTAGCTTTATGAAAGCCAAATACAAAGATTTTGATTATTTCGGAAATGATGTCTCAGAAGAAATGATCAGAATAGCAATTAAACGTAATAAAAATTCGGCCAATGCTCATTTTTTAAAATCTGAGAAACCCCTCAACATTTCAGATTACTGTATCGCAAGTGGTATTTTTAATGTGAAGTTGCATAACGATATAAAAACTTGGGAACAATATTTATTAAAAACTCTAAATTTGCTCAATCAGAGAAGTAAGAAAGGCTTCTCTTTTAATTGCCTTACATCTTATTCTGAAATCGATAAGATGAAAGAGCATCTTTACTACGCAAACCCCTGCTATCTCTTTGATATTTGTAGGAGAAATTTCTCAAGAAATGTAAGTTTATTACATGACTATAACTTATATGAATTCTCTATAATCGTAAGAAAATGAAATGAAAAATAAATTAGTTATATTTGGATCCAATAATTTAGCAGAATTATCTCACTACTATTTTAGTAATGATTCAGATTATGAAGTTGTAGCTTTTTGCCTAGACAATGAATATATCTCGGAGCCAAATTTCATTGGGCTTCCAGTTGTTCCCTTCGAGGAAGTACATGAAATCTACTCTCCCACAAAATATAGTTTTTTTATTTCATTGAGTTATTCAAAATTAAACCAACTCAGGAAAGAAAAGTATCTTGCCGTGAAAAGCCTTGGCTATGATTGCGTATCTTACATTAGCTCGAAAGCTACGATTTTGAACTCAAACGCCATTGGCGAAAATTGTTTCATTCTGGAAGACAATACAATACAACCCTTTGTTACTATTGGTCACAATGTGACTCTTTGGAGTGGTAATCACATCGGACACCACTCCTTAGTCAAAGACCATTCTTTCATAGCTTCCCATGTTGTCATTTCAGGAGGAGTAGAAATTGGCGAACAATGTTTTATTGGTGTAAATGCAACAATCAGAGATCATATCACTATTGGGGAGAGATCTGTAATAGGTGCCGGTACATTAATCCTGTCCGATGTAGAACCGGAGGGGGTTTACATGGGGAAAGAAACTGAGCGATCCAGAGTTCCAAGCACTCGGTTAAGAGGAATATGAACCACTATTGGGAGAAATTGGGACAGTTATTTTGGCCCGACCCAAAGAATTACAAATTACACCCTAAATTGCTCACTCATGCTGCAAATCCTTTGGCTATTCACCTGCATGATGATGTCTTCCGCGTGTTCTACAGTGGTCGAGATGAAAGAAATCGTTCGTCCGTTGGCGGTGTGGACATAGACATAGTCCAAAGAAAAGTAATTAAATATTATGAAGAACCTTTTTTTCAGCACGGGAAACCTGGCACTTTTTATGCCGATGGTGTGAGCATTGGGTGTAGCTACGCAGTTAATCAAAATAGATATATCCTTTTTATGGGTTGGCAGAACCCAATAGATAAGCATTGGCGAGGAGATATTGGAAGACTGGTGGTAAATCCTGATCTAAGCTTATCCCTAGAAAGTAAAACTCCACATTTGGGATGCAATAAGATCGATCCGATTAGTCTTTCCTATCCCTGGGTTGAACTTTCTGGGAATGGAGGATTCGATATGTGGTACGGATCTACAAAATCTTGGGATGCAGGAAATGGAGAAATGATACATACCATCAACCATGCATATTCCGATGATGGTCACACATGGGAAAGAAAGGGTTTAGCTATTCCTTATGAGGAAGGTAATTTTCAAGCTTTCTCTAGACCAACTATACTCAAAAGAGATAGCAGTTATAGAATGTGGTTTTCATACAAGAGTGGATCCGGAGAGAAATATCGTATTGGCTACGCTCAAAGTAATGACGCAATTTCATGGTCAACAGACTTAATTAAGAATGCTGGTATTGATATATCAGCAAGTGGTTGGGACTCTGAGATGATAGAATATCCATATGTATTCAACCACAAGGAAAGTACCTACATGTTATACAATGGAAACAACTTTGGTATGACTGGGTTTGGTTTGGCTCTTTACTCAAAAAATTAATTACACAACCAACTTTTTAAGATGTTTTTTCAGTTATTCCGTTACGGACTAATTGGTATTTTAGTTAACTCTATCGGTTATTCGTTATATATTTTGATTACATCTTTTTTAGATTACCCTAAATCCATTATGTCATGCCTTTACATCATTGGAGCTTCAATGGGTTTCTTTTTAAATCGATCGATAACTTTTCGCCACGAAGGTTCAATAAGCAAATCTGCAACGCGTTATATTTTTGCACAATTTCTCGGTTTTTTGGTAAATTATTCACTTCTTTCGTTATTCGTAGACCACTTCGGCATTGCCCACCAAGTGGTCCAAGCATTTTCTGTTGTGGTAGTCGCATTAGTTTTATTCGTATTGTTGCGGGTGCTTGTCTTTTCTTCACGAGTTGAAGAATTAACAAATCATAAAGTTTGAAAATTTGCCTTAAGTGTAAATCTAATTTTAAATCCAAAGATTGGAAGTGCCCCGCATGTGATTTTATGCCTACTTTAGAAAACGGAATTGTATCTCATGCTCCAGAATTTTCATCTGATGGGGCTGGTGGTTTTAAAAAAGAATCATTTTCGAAACTGGCAAAATTTGAAAACAAGAGTTTTTGGTTTAGTGCACGCAATAAGTTAATTATCTGGGCACTTTTACGGTATAAACAAAATCCAGCTAATTTTCTAGAAGTGGGTTGTGGAACAGGTTATGTCTTGAAGGAAATCTCGAATGTCTTACCCACGGTCAAGTTGATGGGGAGTGAGATTCATCACGAAGGACTAAGATACGCGGTAAAACGGGTCCCCAAAGCAGAATTCATGCAAATGGATGCTAGGCAGACTCCGTATTATGAAGAGTTTGATTCGATTGGTGCCTTTGATGTACTTGAGCATATTAAAGAAGATAAACTAGTGATTAAGCAACTCCATGCAGCTTTAAAGCCTGGTGGAATTCTTTTAATTTCTGTACCTCAGCACCCTTTTTTATGGAGTAAATCTGATGAATATGCCTGTCATGTCCGGCGCTACACTAATTATAATTTAACGAAAGTACTTCAAGGAAGCGGTTTTCAAATCCTAAAAAATACATCTTTTGTTTTTACACTCCTCCCACTCATGTATTTTTCGAGAATTAGAAATCGTAAACAAAAGAATTATAATCCTTCTAACGAGTTTCAGATTAATAATATTACAAACTTTATATTTTATTTCTTTCTTTATTTTGAAATCATTTTCATCAAGATTGGTATTAATTTCCCTCTAGGTGGGTCTAGATTTGTAGTTGCAAAAAGGTGATTAATCAAAATCACATACCCTTTAACAAGCCCTATCTATCTGAAAATAATTACAGATATATTAATTCCTTGGAAAATAACGATCAACTCTCTGGGGATGGTAAATTCACAAATTCTGCTACAAGCATAATCAAAGGTATTACTGGCTCTTGTAGTCCTTTACTTACCCATTCCTGTACAGCTGCACTGGAGATGAGTGCATTGCTTCTTGATATAAAGCAAGGTGATGAAATCATTATGCCATCTTACACATTTGTTTCCACTGCAAATGCATTCGCATTAAGAGGCGGAGTTCCCGTTTTCATAGACATCCGGCCAGACACCTTGAATATCGACGATAAACAGATTGAAGATGCGATAACCCCCAAAACAAAAGCGATTGTAGTCGTTCACTATGCAGGAGTTTCTTGTGAGATGAACACCATTCTGGAATTAGCCAACAAGCACAGTATTCCAGTGATTGAAGATGCTGCCCAAGGCATAATGGCAAAATACAACGGTTCGCCACTTGGAAGCATAGGGACATTTGGTTGTTTAAGTTTCCACGAAACAAAAAACATACATTGTGGAGAAGGTGGTGCCTTCCTCATAAATCATAAAAAATATATTAAACGAGCCGAAATCATCCGAGAAAAAGGCACCAACCGTTCCCAATTCTTCAGAGGACAGGTAGATAAATATCGTTGGGTAGATATTGGCTCAAGTTACTTACCTGGGGAGCTGACAGCTGCTTTCTTGGCTGGCCAATTAGAACACGCTGAAGAGATAACTCAAAAAAGATTAGATATTTGGAATAAATATCACGAAATCTTCCAAGATTTAGAAAAAATCGAAAAAGTCAGGCGACCGATCATTCCAGAGGAATGCGAACATAATGGCCATATCTACTACCTTCTTTTAAATAAAAGATACAATCGTGACAGCGTGCTTAAAAAAATGAATGAACTCGGTGTAAACGCTGTTTTTCATTACCAACCACTACACTCTTCACCTGCTGGTAAAAAATACGGGAAGCACACCTCTCCCCTACCGGTTACTGACGATATTGGCGAACGGATTATCCGATTACCCATGTGGATAGGTTTTAATCAACACGAAAGAGTTTTTGACGCCCTTAATTCATCCCTGATTAATTAACCAATGAAAATTCTCGTTACAGGCATTTGCGGTTTTGCAGGCTCATCCATAGCAAAAACACTTTTACAGCATCATTCCAATTTACAAATCGTTGGACTCGATAATTTCTCGAGAAAAGGCTCTGAGTTAAATATCTCCGAATTAACGGGTCTTGGAATAGACCTTATCCGCAGAGACATTCGCTCTCAATCTGATATCGATGCCCTTCCAAAAGTCGACTGGGTGATCGATTGCGCGGCGAACCCATCCGTTCTCGCGGGCCTTGATGGACAATCCTCCAGCAGACAATTAATGGAGCACAATCTGCTAGGTACCATCAACATATTAGAATACTGCAAGAATCATAAGGCAGGGCTTATACTTCTTAGCACAAGTAGAGTATACTCTGCATCTGAACTAGCTGCTTTACCGGTACAATCATCCGAAGATCGATTCGAGCTACAAGATTGTGATGTTAGTGATGCCTCCAACCTAGGAATTTCAGAGGATTTTCCAACAACTGCTCCCCTATCTCTGTATGGTGCGTCCAAACTGGCTTCGGAAACCTTGATCCTTGAGTATGGAGAATGCTTTGATTTTCCTGTATGGATCAATCGATGCGGGGTGCTTGCCGGAGCTGGCCAATTTGGCAAGGCAGACCAAGGCATATTTTCTTTTTGGATTCATTCTTACCGAGAGAAAAAAACCCTTAAATACATCGGCTTTAATGGCACTGGCCATCAAGTAAGGGATGCCCTTCACCCAAAGGACTTGGTTCCCCTACTCTCCCGGCAAATGCTTGAACCCGACTGGGAAGCCCCCAAAATCATCAATCTTGGGGGTGGTGTTGAAAACTCTCTTTCACTGAGGGAATTAAGCAGCTGGTGCGAAGATCGGTTTGGTCAAAATGAAGTGCTTGCATCTCAAGACGAACGCC
>Ga0206130_10001609_pt1 | contig 32471 bp, 26 predicted proteins | sample Helgoland_Spring_9_FD_148637 | JGI IMG/M metagenome (GOLD analysis project Ga0206130, IMG submission 148637) | Pelagic subsurface seawater microbial communities from Kabeltonne, Helgoland, North Sea - Helgoland_Spring_Bloom_20160512_1 | ecosystem: Environmental > Aquatic > Marine > Epipelagic ...
ATGCGGTTGGTACAGCCGCCCCAACAGGCAGACCGGTGATCGGGCCCGACTGCACCCAGAGCATACCCTCGGTGAGACCCCGCTGCGCTGGAATTGGCAAACGCCCATTCACCTGTCGCGTCACCATCAAGATGTTCTCTACATGGGGTCAAACAGGTTCCACCGGTCACTGGACCAAGGCGACAACTTTGAGACCCTTTCAGGCGACCTGACCCGGGGATCAAAAAAAGGCAATGTGCCTTTTGGAACGCTCACAGCCTTGCACGAAAGTCCGTTGCGGTTTGGACGGCTGGCTGTCGGGTCCGACGATGGCCTCGTCCACCTCAGCCCCGACGGTGGATACACTTGGGAAACCCGCACGCCTCCTGCTCCGCAAGCCGCACCCCGGCGCACCTTATGGGTCACTGAAGTGCTGTGGTCACACCACTCCGCGGACCGCCTCTTTGTGACATTCAACGGCTACCGCCACGACCACTTCGCACCCTACTTGTACGCATCCGATGACAATGGCCAGACTTGGTCACGACTCGGCGACGATGGAACCGTGCGCAGTGGTCTCCCCATGGAGCCCATCAACGCCCTCGCAGAATCAGAGGACGTCGAAGGCCTGTTGTTTTGCGGAACGGACGGTGGACTTTACGCCTCTCTCGATGGTGGCTTCACATGGGCGTTGGCACATCCCGACTTGCCCCGCGTTCCCGTGCACGACCTCGTCATCCAGGAACGGGAAAACGAACTCGTCATCGGCACCCATGGCCGGAGCATTTGGGTCCTCGATCTGAACCCCTTAATCGAGGGGTTAACCGAAGCTGAAGCCACTGCGCCCGAAGCCCTGTTGCTGTCTATGGAAACGCCCGAAGACCTCACTTGGCGGGAGGGCTGGGGAGAACGCGGATACGGTTGGGGCGAGCCCTGGACGCCGAAAGTCCAATTGCCCGCCTTTATTCCAAGCCACGGAGATTACACCATTCAGCTGATGGACAGCGCCCAAACGGTTCTGGGACAAAAGGACTTCAAAGGCCTGCACAGGGGGTGGCAAAACCTGAGCTTCTCGCCCAAAAAGACCAGTGGTGATGGGTACTTGGAACCCGGAGCCTACACGTTGGGGTTGATGTCATCTGATGGCAGCACCGGCAGGCTTGAAGTCAGCTGGTCCATCGTCGAAGAAGAAGACTAAGCCTGTTCATCACGGCCCGTCCCAGATCAATTCTGGCGCGGACCAAACAACGACGAGGGCACTTCACACACGGGTATGGGGTTCATCTTGTGAAGGTTTGCGCTGTGGTGCTTGTGGTAAATCCGCATTACTTCGGCCGCCCGTGAGGCCGCCTCAAACTCTGCAGTCGACCGGCCCTTCGCCACTTGTTCCATGGCCCACTCAAGCTCATCGTAGCTGGCGCCAAGTTGGTCTTCATCGGTGCGGTCGTCTCCCCAGAGTCCATCCGTTGGCGCTGCACGGAGAATGGCTTCCCCGATTCCCAGTGCCCGTCCTACCGCGTAAACTTCGCTTTTGAAGAGGTCCGCAATGGGACTGAGGTCCACACCTCCATCGCCATACTTGGTGTAAAACCCCACCCCAAAATCCTCCACCTTATTGCCGGTACCCGCCACCAACGCCCCCTTTTCGGCGGCCACAGCATAGAGGGTGGTCATGCGCAGCCGTGCCCGAGCATTGGCCAACGCAAGCCCGCCAAAAGGTCCGTCTGCTGAGGAGGCGAGGGCATCCGATAACCCATCAAAGGAAGCCGTCAAATCCACCACACACGACGTGACGTGCTCATGCTGAGATTCCAACCAAGCGATGTGATCGGCGCCCCTTTGGTCCTGGTCAACCGCCTGATGGATGGGCATACGCAGCACCGTGGTTGGCCTTCCGGTCAGCGCCGCCAGGGTAGAAGTCACAGCCGAGTCAATGCCGCCGCTCACCCCAACAACCCAACCATCAAGGGCCGTGTGATCCAGGTAATCTGCCATCCATTGAACAATGTGTCGGACCGCCGCTTCGGCATCCATAGAACGGGAAGACTGCAACTTCATATCAGAACAACAATCCCAAGCTAAAAAGGATGGCGTTGTCGACCATTTTTATGTCATAACCGCCGGCAGCGGGGTCGAGCGAACCGTCAGCGGCCGACTGAATGTGCTCTTCGTTGCGGGCCGGGCCGTAATTCTTGTTGCTGGCCACGTTGAAAAGGCCATTGTTGAAGGTCGCCCCGACCAGCAAAGCGGTTTTGCCGCTGAGGTTGTATTCAATTCCCAGGCCCACAATCATGGCTGCCCTCAACAAAGCGACATCGTCTTCGACCGGCAAATCCTCGAACACAACCACCCCCTCGTTGCCAGCGGCAATGACCGTTTCCTCGGTCCAAACTGTACCCTCTTCCCCCTCCTCTCCGCGGTACCGGTAATCCATGGCATCCTTTGCAGTACTGCGCAAGTTGAGGCCCATGCCCAAGCCGAATTGCCCCCAATATGTGATGTGGCCAATCTGTCGCGTCCTGAACTTGAAGCTGATGGGCACTTCCACCCAATGTTGTGTCAAGGTGCGCTCGCGGCGCACGAGAAATGCCGTGCTGTCATTCGCGGCATCTTCTGGGTCACCAATGACCCGGTCATAATGAGACACCTTGCCCCCATTGCGAAAAACATTGAGACCCGTCCCCACAGCATAATTGTCGGCGAACATGATGTCAGCGGTAAAGCCAAAACCAAACCTCACCACGCTGCCCTCTGAATTGCTGTGCGTATCCCTCACGTCCAACCAAGCCACAGATGGCAAAAGGTGAAGGCCCATCCTGAATTTAGGCTCGCTGTAACGAGAGCGCCCAGTATTGGATGATGTCTGGGGGGCCGTTTGGGCCGATGCCGCCAATGAGACGAATCCCAGCACGACGGCAGCGGAACGGAAAATTGTAGTGGATACCATGTCTAAGAATGCAAACGTTCCTCAGAGAGCAAATTGCGTACCAAAGACGAAAAATGGACCATCAACCGCTGCACTTTTGCACCATGAGTGTTCAGAGCGACAACCCTCTTCTTTTAATGTGCAGAACCGTCAGCCTGCTTGCTGTGGTTTTGCTCCTCAGTGGATGCCAAAGTTCAGACCCCTACGCTCCATTTGAACGGCCCGCTCAAGACCTTGGAAAGTCCCAGTCACAAAGCTGGGAAAACGTTCGAGACCGCACTGAAATCAACGCATTGGATGCCGAAGTCAACTGGCAAGGACCACTGCTCAGAGACATCCTTCAACTCGGCCCATGGCCCGCGGCATCGGAGGGCCAAAAAACCGCCCTTGATTCGGCTTGGCGAGGGTTTACCGCGTTTGAAGGAACCCGTTTGGCCGTAGAGGGAATCGACAGCGTCCTTCAAAAAACCGGCGCCATCTCCCGAGCCACAGAAGAGATCACCGCTGCCCTCAGCCGCTTTCAGCAGCATTTCCCCGCCGCCCCCACCCCGGACATCGACATGGGATACACCGGGTACAACTTCAGTGTGTACCCTACTCCCGAACTGCTGTTGGTGGGTTGCGAATTTTTCATTGGTTCAGAACATCCTGCCGTCAAAAACCTGCCTCCACACATCTACCCGGGCTACATGCAAGAAAGGATGGTGCCCGAACACCTGGTAACAGACGCCCTCAGAGGATGGCTGCTCGTCCAATTTCAACAGGAACACTACCCCTCCAACGGTCAGTTGGCACAGGAACTGCTCTACTGGGGCAAAGTGCTGTTCATCGCCAAGTGCATCGCGCCCGATGTATCGCCTTGGGACCTGATGGACTGGACGCCACAAGAATGGCAATGGGCGCAAAACCACGAGATGCAGGTGTGGGTCGAGCTGCGCAAAGAAGAATTCCTCTACACCACCAAACGCATGGACATACAGCGCTGGGTGGCCGACGCTCCATTTACCAAAGCGGGTGCAGTCCCTCAAGACAGTCCCGATCGATTGGGCTGGTACATGGGACTGCGCTGGGTAGAGGATTTTATGATCCGCCACCCCGAAATGTCACTGTCTCAATTGATGGAAAAGGACGATGTCTTGCCCTTTTTACAGTCCTACAGACCCAAGGGCTGAGCGCCAATACCGAACTTGCATTCCATGGCCAACGACCGCACCTCCGACATTCACCTGACCGTCACCACCGACGACAACAAAGTGCCCACCTCCATCCGTTGGTCCGCATCCGACGCTGGAATTGCCAATGCCGAGGCCAAGGCCTTTGCCCTCAGTGTTTGGAACGGCCAAGAAGCATTGAGCATTGACCTGTGGGACAAAGACATGACGGTGGAGGAAATGAAGGTCTTCGTGTGCCAATCCATGATGACCCTTGCCGATGCCCTCGAGCGGTCCACACAAGATGAGCGGGCCGCAGGTGCCATTCGAGGCTTCACTTCAGAACTCGCTGAGCGGATTGGAGTAGGGCCCAATGGCGAAGGCTGAGCCTCCACTCACTCTACAGGAGGAGGCTTCCGATAAATGGGGTTCGTCTGGGCGATGAACCCGAGGACGTCTTGCCGTCCATCTCCTTTGGCCGCAGAGGTCACAAAATGAGGCGGCATCGCCGACCATTGCTTCAACATGTGCTCGGTATAGCGGGGTAAAAACGCCTCCCGCTCCGCGATCGTGAGTTTGTCCACCTTGGTAAAGATCATGGCGAAGGACAGGCCATTCTTGGCCATCCACACCATAAAGTCCATGTCGATCTTTTGGGGCGGCACCCTTGAATCAATGAGCATCATGATGCTCATGAGGTTCTCCCTTTTGGTCAGGTACTCCCTGGATGTCCGCTCCCATGAAGCCCGGTCCTTCTTGGACACTTTGGCATAGCCAATGCCCGGCAGGTCGACCAGGTACCACGGCTTGCCCGCCGTCGTCATCTCGAAATGATTGATCAGCTGGGTCTTCCCTGGCGTAGAACTCGTCTTGGCCAAAGCCTTGCGGCCGGTCAACATGTTGATCAGCGAACTCTTGCCCACGTTCGAACGTCCGATGAAGGTGTATTCAGGGCGGTCCGCTTCTGGACACTCTTGCAGCTTTGCGCTCGATTTCACGAACGCGGGGTCGTCAACTGAGTATTCCTCGACGCTCATACCAATCGCTCAAGATGCTGTTGAATTCCTCGGGGTGCTCCATCATAGGGGCATGGCCACATTGGTCGATCCAATGGAGGTCGGCATCCGGCAACAAGGCCTGGAATTCGCCGGCCACTTCCGGCGGCGTAATGGTATCGTTGCGCCCCCATATCAAGCAAGAAGGCTGCTTCATATTGGGCAAGTCCGCCGCCATGTTGTGCCGAATGGCACTTTTGGCGATGGCCAGAATCCGCAATACCCGGCTCCTGTCGTTGACAATGGCAAAGCACTCGTCCACCAATTCATCGGTGGCGTGACCAGGGTCAAAAAAAGTCTCCCCCACCTTGTCGCGGATGAACTGCTTGTCTTCACGCCTCGGAAACGAACTGCCAAAGGCATTTTCGTAAAGTCCACTGCTCGCCGTCAAGGACAATGACAAGACACGGTCTGGATTGCGCTTGGTGTAGATGAGTCCAACATGGCCTCCGAGTGAGTTGCCCAACAAATGGACCTTGTCGATCCCCAGATGGTCAATAAAGCCCTCGACGTGCTTGCACAAAGTCTTGGCACTGGTGGTGGCCAGCGGCAAGTCGTACAGCGGCAGCATCGGAATGATGACCCGCATTTTGCCCGCAAAGTGATTGAAGAGGTGCTCGAAGTTGCTCAATGCACCAAACAACCCGTGGAGCAATACCAAGGGTGTGCCTTCGGTGGCGCTTTGCACGTAGCGGTAACGTCCGTCAGTAATGAGATCCTGCTCCATAGAATGGCTTGTGCCTAGTCTACAAAGTAAGGCCCCCTTTGGTTCCCGGGCGGCGCATCATTTCACGGAGAATAAAAGCGCATGTGTGAACAAGAGCGCTCCCCTTCCATCAACACCCCATCAACACCCCACAATTCCCCACTCCAACTAAACTGCTGATTTAGGCTGTTGGAGACATTGACTATCAATTACTTAAGTCCATTGTTGAAAAAGTTGCCCATCCACAGTGGTCAGCAAATTTTCCACATTGTGTCAGATTGTGGGAGTCAGTGGGAAATCGTGGGATAAACCGGCTACTTTTGGAGGGGCAAGCCGCCCATAGAACCATGCTCAACCTCCTCGGAGAATATCACTGTCGGATCGACGCCAAAGGGCGCGTCAGCTTCCCGGCCAAGCTGCGCAAGCAGTTGGACCGCGTGCTGCACGACGGTTTGGTGGTCAACCGCGACATTTTCGAGGGGTGCTTGGTCCTCTACCCCAAACCCGAATGGGACAAGGTCAACGCCGAGATGGGCCAGCTCAGCCGCTACGACCGCCAGCACCAGCTCTTTCAGCGAAAATTCATGAAGGGGGCAACCTTGGTAGAGCTCGACGGATCTGGCCGCATGCTCCTTCCGAGCGCTTTGTTGGGCCATGCTGGACTCGAAGCGGGCAAAGCGGGCGACTGCGTGGTCACCGGCCTCGGCGAGAAAATCGAAGTGTGGTCCAAGGACCGCTTCGAAAACCAAGTCCTCGGAGACGACGAAAGCTTTGACTTCGGCGCCTTGGCAGAGCGCGTTCGTCAGGACATCGAGCCTGGCACCAACCCCAACGATTCCAGCCGCAACTGATGTCCACGACCTACCATGTTCCCGTGCTGTTTGACGCCGCCCTCGAAGGGCTCGACCTGCAGCCCGCCGGAACTTACGTGGACTGCACTTTTGGCGGCGGCGGCCACAGCCAAGGCATACTCGACGCCCTCGGCCCCGATGGCCGGCTGTTTGGTTTCGATTGCGATCCAGATGCAGAACCCAATGTCCCCGAAGACAGTCGGTTCACACTGATTCCAGAAAACTTCAGATTTGCAGCCAACTTCTTGCGCCTGCACGGGGTGAAACAAGTAGACGGCATCCTCGCCGACCTCGGGGTCAGCTCTCATCAATTTGATGCCGCTGAGCGCGGGTTTAGCATTCGAGGAGATGGCGCCTTGGACATGCGCATGGATCCGCGGCTTCCCGAGGGCGCCGATGACCTCATCCAACGCATGAGTGAGCAGGAACTCACCCAGCTGTTCCGTCAATACGGCGAACTGTCGCAAGCCCACCGCGCCGCCAGGGCCCTGCGCAAAGCCATCGAAGAAGACGGCGCCGAAGGCATCGCCTCCACAGGCCGTCTTCAAAGCATACTGGCTCCATTGGCACCGCCACAAAAGCGCAACCAATACCTCGCCCAGGCCTTTCAAGCGCTGCGCATTGCCGTCAATGACGAACTCGGCGCCCTTTCAGACCTGCTCAAGTCCAGCCTGCAATTGCTCAAACCCAGCGGAAGGCTGGTGGTCATCAGCTACCACAGCTTGGAGGACCGCATGGTCAAACGGTTCATGAGGGCCGGAAACATGGAGGGAGAAATCGCCAAGGATTTCCACGGCCGCTCGCTGGCCCCTTTTGACAAGGTCACCGGAAAAGCCATTGTAGCCGACCCGACAGAAATGGAGCGCAATCCAAGGTCCCGCAGCGCGCGCATGCGCATTGCGGCACGCAACACCCTTGCCGCATGACCCGCCGCTCCTCCCGCTCCGCTTCTAACAACCGAAAAGGCAACCGGCCCCTCTCCCCCGGAGAACAGCTCGCGCGCAACATTGCGCAGGAAAACCGCAACGACCAACCCAAGACAACCCGGCGCAGGGCAGGACACGCGAAGCCTCTGGAGCCGTCGGGAAAGCGCACGGCACCACGCACCAAAAAGCCCTCGCGCATTGGAAAAGGTGTTGCCCGTGCATTGGCACCCATTCGCCAGTCCTTGGCTGGGGAGTGGCTGGGTGGCCCAGAAGTGACCCGCCACTTGCCCTTTTTCGCCTTTATCGTCGCATTGATTCTGAGCTACACCTACTTAGAATACCAATACGAATACGACGAGCGCGCCATCAAAGAAGGACGCAAGGAACTCCGGGACCTCCGCCACCACGAGCAAAGCCTGCGAGGCCGCTTTGAATCCCAGCTCCAGCGCAGCCGGCTCGACGAAGACATGGCCGATGTGGGCCTCACCGCTCCCTCAGCACCTCCCACAGCGTTGCCCGCAAACAACACCGCACCATGAAGAGCGCACAACACATCGCGACGAGGGCGTGGGTGCTCTTTGGTGTTTTCGCCTTATTCGGCGTCACCATCTTCCTGCGGATTGTCCTCATTCAATTGGACCCCAGCCACGAAGACGCGAGCGCCATGCTCCCTCAAGTGCGCCAGATTGAACCCGAACGCGGCCGCATCCTATCGGCCGACGGCCACTTGCTCGCCGCTTCCGTTCCAAGGTTTGACCTCCACTGGGACCCCACCGTCATCAACACCGCGGAAGAGGTCGAGGCATTCCTGCAAGCCCTGCCCGAATTGTCACAGGCTTTGTCGCAGGAGTTTGGCAACAGAAGCACCCAGGGCTGGCGCAACTACCTGGTCGATGCACACCAATCTGGCAAGAGCCGTTATGTCGCCATTGCGCGCAACATCGCCTGGGACCGGCGCCAAGCCGTACAGGCGTTTCCATGGATAGGAGACCAGTCCCGCAACCGCTCCGGGTTCATGTTTTCTGAGAAGCCGCGCCGCGACAAGCCCTTTTCGCCCTTGGCCAACCGCACCATAGGACTGCACAGGCCCAACGGAGGAAGCGTCGGCATTGAGGCCGCTTTCAATGAAGCCCTTTCAGGCAAATCAGGACAACGCCTCATGCGGCGAATCCACGGCAACTATTGGATCCCGGCAACCGACGACTTCATCCAAACACCAGAAATGGGACGTGACGTGCGCACGACAATCGATCTGCGCACCCAAGATGTTGCCACAGATGCGCTCCGCGCGCAGTTGAACCACCACGCCGCTGAATGGGGCTGCGCGGTGGTCATGGAAGTCCAGACAGGCAACGTGGTGGCCATCGCCAACCTGGTACGCGACCCAGAGACTGGGCGCTGCGCGGAGTCGTACAACCATGCCATCGGCACCGCCGTGGAGCCCGGATCAACCTTCAAGCTGGCCAGCGTCATGGCCCTATTGGAGTCCGGCAAAATGTCAGCGACAGACACCCTCGATACAGGTGATGGCGCCTTCCGACCCGCCAAAGGGTGCTCCAAAATGACCGATACAAGCCATCCCGATGGCGGATATGGCCCTTTGCGTTTAGAAGAGGTGTTTGAGCGCAGCTCCAACGTAGGCACCGCCAAAGCCGTGCAACAGGTGTTTGGCAACGACCCCCAAGCATGGCTTGACGCCCTTTCCGCCATCGGATTGGGACAGCCTCTGGGCATCAACTTGGCAGGTGAAGGCCAGCCGCAAATGCACGCCTCCACCACCGAGCGGTCCTGGAGCGCCTGTTCGCTGACGTCCATGTCCATTGGATATGAAGTCGCCATGACCCCGCTTCAAACGGCCGCCTTCTACAACACCATCGCTGCAGACGGACGGTTGATCCGGCCCCGTTTCGCAGATGCCTTGCTCGATGGCGATGAGGTCACCACCACCTTTTCTACCGAGGTCATCTCTGAGCGCGTGGCGAGCCGCACCACCATCACTGCGCTCCAAGACATGATGGAAAGGGTGTGTGCACCAGGGGGCCACGGCACTGCAGAAGACGTTTTTGAAGACCGTCCCTATCGGGTGGCCGGCAAAACCGGGACAGCACGGGCCACCTCACCCGGAGGCGGCTACAAGGGCCACCGGGCCTCCTTTGCCGGCTATTTCCCAGCCGAAAAACCAGCCTTTACAATCGCAGTGGTGGTTCAAAGGCCCACCGAACATGGTTATTACGGTGGGGTTGTAGCCGCACCTGTTTTCCGCGCCATCGCCGACCACCTCCATGGCACGCGCCCCGACCTGGTCGAGCGGAAATCTGGCTTGTTGGCAGAGCTCCCACGTCTCCCGGTCTCCATGAACGGTTCGGCCAACACGCTCACCTCGCTGTACGAGACACTGGGGCTGCCGTTTACCATAGACACCACCGAAAACGGAGAGCTCCCCTCCCACGTAGCGGCATCCACATCAGATGGTTTGGTCACCCTGACCCCACGAACCGTCTCCGAGTCCAGCATCCCCGATGTACGGGGAATGTCCCTCCGGGATGCAGTAAGGCTCCTTGAGACAAGGGGCATGCGGGTCGACATCAATGGTCGCGGGACCGTGCGCCGACAAAGCATTGCCCCGGGAACTGCGCCCCGCCAAGGTCAAACCATCCTGCTCGAACTGTCATGAAGCTCCTGAAGGACATATTGTACGGTGCCCGCATTACCGAAGTGGTGGGCTCGACCCATGTTGCCATTGAATCTGTGGTTGCAGACAGCCGACAGGTCAAGCCGTTTGGTTGTTTTGTAGCCATTCCTGGGACTGCCGTTGACGGTCACGACCACATCCCTGCGGCCGCCCGCGCAGGTGCCGCCGCCATTGTCTGCGAGCACCTACCTGCAGAAGGAGACCGCAAAGAACATGTGGTCTACGTGCAGGTCGATGACACCCGGTTGGCCCTGGGGCACCTCGCCGCTAATTTTTACGACAATCCAGCCGAGAAGCTCAAGGTTATCGCCATTACCGGCACCAATGGAAAGACCACTGTAGCCACGCTGCTGCACCGGCTTGCGCGGATGTTTGACCGCAAGGCCGGTCTGGTCAGCACTGTCGAGAACCGCATCGTAGACAAGGTGGTACCCGCCACGCACACCACCCCCGATCCGGTAGGCTTGCAACGGCTCTTCGCCGACATGCTCGACGCCGGTTGTACGCACTGTTTCATGGAAGCCAGTTCCCATGCCCTGCATCAACACCGCTTGGCAGGCACCACGCTCGAAGGCGCAGTGTTTACCAACATCACACACGACCACCTCGATTATCACGGTGATTTCAACAGCTACATCGCCGCCAAGAAATCCTTGTTTGATGGCCTCGGCGCCCCAGCTTTTGCATTGACCAATGCCGATGCGCGGCACCACGAAACCATGGTCGCCGGCACCAAGGCCCGCGTGGTCACATTTGGAACACAACAAGTCGCCGATCACAAATCCCGCATCATCGAAAACGGACTCGGAGGACTCCAGATGCACATCGATGGGCAGGACCTCTACACCCGGCTCATCGGTGACTTCAACGCATCCAACCTGACCGCGGTGTACGCCGTTGCCCGAGAATTGGGCTGGGATTCAATGGAAACATTGACCCACCTCTCCTTGCTCAACGCCCCCGATGGTCGGATGCAACAGGTGCAATCCGGAGACGGCAGCGTGCACGCCATCGTCGATTACGCGCACACCCCAGACGCCCTGCGCAAAGTCTTGGAGACCCTCAACACGGTCCGCCAATCCGGCACCTCAGTGGTCACCACGGGACAAGAATCCCGCATCCTCTGTGTCGTCGGCTGCGGAGGAGACCGGGACCGCACCAAAAGGCCCATCATGGCCCAAGTGGCGGCCGACCTGGCAGACTTGGTGATCCTGACTTCGGACAACCCCCGCAGTGAGGACCCGGCGAGCATCATCAACGAGATGCGCAATGGCCTGGACCCCATTCAAGCGCGCAAAGTGACCGCCAACCAAGACCGAGAGGAGGCCATCCGGTCGGCCTGTATTCAGGCGCGCCCCGGCGACGTGGTCCTCGTGGCCGGAAAAGGCCACGAGAAGTACCAAGAGATCCAAGGTGAGAAACAGCCCTTCGACGATGTGGCCGTGCTCACCGCATCCCTCATGACCCACTGATTCCGAGACGATGCTGTACCACCTCTTCGACCACCTCCATCAGATTTCCGACATCCCCGGTGCCGGCCTGTTCCAGTACATCTCGTTTCGGGCCGCTGCCGCTGCACTGATTTCTCTGCTGGTGTCCATTGGTATTGGCCGCCGGATCATCCAATGGCTGCAACTCAAGCAAGTGGGTGAAATCGTCCGCGACTTGGGATTGGAAGGGCAAATGCAAAAGCAGGGAACCCCCACCATGGGCGGCATCATTATCCTGAGTGCCATCCTGATTCCGACACTGCTGTTGGCAGACCTGACCAACGTGTACATCCAGTGCATGCTGCTGGTCACTGTGCTCTTGGGTGGCATCGGTTTTATCGATGACTACATCAAGGTTTTTAAGAAGAACAAAGAAGGCCTCGCAGGGAAGTTCAAGGTCATCGGCCAAATCGCCGCCAGCCTGCTCGTGGCTTCGATGCTGTTCTGGAATCCCCAAGTCCGGGTCAAAGAATTGGCCCCTGCAGGCAGCGCAGAAGCCATTGCACAACAAGTAGAAGACACCGACGGCGACGGTTGGGTGCGCGTGGAACACCGCTCACAAAAGACCACCATCCCCTTTGTCAAGGACAATGAGTTTGACTATGCCAAGCTCACCCAGTGGGCCACGGACAGCCCCTGGGCGCAGTTTGCCGTATTTGCCCTCATCGTCACCTTTATCGTGACGGCTGTCTCCAACGGCGCCAACCTCACCGACGGCATGGACGGCTTGGCCACGGGGACCAGCGCCATCATCGGTATGACCCTGGCCATTCTGGCCTATGTCTCGGGCAATGCCGTGTTTTCTGAATACCTCAACGTCCTTTTCATTCCTGATTCGGGAGAGCTGGTGGTGTTCATCTCTGCCTTCGTGGGCGCCTGCATTGGGTTTCTCTGGTACAATGCTTTTCCGGCACAGGTCTTTATGGGAGATACCGGAAGCCTGGCCCTCGGAGGCATCATCGCCACGTTTGCCATTGCCATCCGCAAGGAGCTCCTGATCCCTGTGCTGTGCGGGATTTTCCTCATCGAAAACCTCAGCGTCGTGATGCAAGTCGCTTGGTTCCGCCACACCAAGAAGAAATACGGTGAAGGCCGGCGCATTTTCAGGATGTCGCCCCTGCACCACCACTACCAGAAGGCGGGCATGCCTGAAAGCAAGATCACCGCCCGGTTCTGGATCGTCGGCATTCTGCTGGCCGTGATCACCATTGTCACCCTCAAGGTCCGTTGATGCGCGACGCGGTGACCATACTCGGTGCCGGCGAAAGCGGCGAAGGGGCAGCCAAGTTGTGCCACAGCCTGGGCATGCCCTGTCGCGTCAGCGATTCAGGTGCCGTATCCGCAGAGCGCAAATCCTCTTTGGCCTCCCTCGGTGTTGACGTCGAAGAAGGCGGCCACGACCGCGGTCTCATAGAGGCGGCCAACCTCGTGGTAAAGTCACCTGGAATTCCCGCTGATGCAGCCCCCGTTCGGTGGGCCCGCGAAGCAGGAGTCGAGGTCATTGGTGAGCTTGAATTTGCAAGCCGGCACACGCACGCACGCATCGCAGCGGTCACCGGAACGAATGGCAAAACGACCACCACCGCACTGCTGCACCATTTGCTGCGCACAGGCGGAATGGACGCGGGCTGTGCCGGCAACATCGGGACCAGTTTCGCCGGTGCGGTAGCAGAAGCACAAGGAAGGCCCGAGGGCGACCACGCCATCTGGGTCGTCGAGGCTTCCAGCTTTCAACTCGAGGACACCACAGACTTCAGTCCGCACGTGGCCATCCTGCTGAACATCACGCCAGACCACCTCGACCGTCACGGCGATGTCGAGGCTTATGGCGATGCCAAATGGAACATCACGGCCCGTCAGACGGAAGCCGACCACCTCATCGTCTGCGCAGACGACCCCGGGCTGAGTGCCCTGAGGTCGCGCCGACATACCAAAGCCCAGCAGCACACCGTGCAGCTGGCACCCCCTACAGAACGCGCGCCAGCATTGGCCGCACACAGCATTGACAAACAACGATTCACATTCCTCAATCCCCCTTTTACCATGAGCATGCAGGAACTCGCCCTTCAAGGCAAACACAACCTCTACAATTCAATGGCCGCCGGCGTTGCCGCGCGCATCCTCGAAATCAACGACGCAGACCTTCGCGCCGGCTTCACGCACTTCCGCAACATGGAACACCGCTTGGAGCACGTCTGTGACGTCAACAACATCAGCTTCATCAACGACAGCAAAGCCACCAATGTCAATGCCGCTTGGTATGCACTCGATAGCATGACCAGTCCCACCATTTGGATTGCGGGAGGCGTAGACAAAGGCAATGACTACACATCACTGATCCCACTGGTTGGCGATAAGGTCCACACCCTCATTTGCCTGGGCAAGGACAACACCAAGCTCAAGCAGACCTTTGCTACGGCCGTCACGCGCATCCTCGAAGTAGAGAGTGCCGAAGAAGCCGCATTGCTCGGGTACAACATCGCCGCTCCCGGTGATACCATCCTGCTTTCACCGGCATGTGCCAGCTTTGACCTCTTCTCGAGTTACGAGGAGCGGGGACACCGTTTCAAGGCCGGCGCACGTTCAATCTGAGGCCATGCCCAATCCGTTCACAGAATTCCTCAACAAGCACCTGCGCGGAGACCGCGCTACCTGGGTAGTGGCCATCCTGCTGGTCCTCACCTCCCTGGTCAGCGTGTATTCCGCCAGCGCCACCTTGGCGTGGAAACAAGGGGGCAATTCTGTGGGCATCCTGTTTCGCCACGGCACCTTCTTGATGGTGGGTTTGGGATTCATGTGGGCCATCCACCGCGCGAAGTTTGCTTGGTTCTCGCGGTTGAGCCAACTCGGCATCCACATCGCATTGGTGCTGCTGCTTTTGACCGTTTTGGTGGGATCAGAAATCAACGATGCCCGGCGTTGGATGGACATCGGCGGTTTCCGGTTCCAACCGTCGGACATCGCCAAAGTGGCACTCGTAGCCTTTGTGGCGCGCATGCTGGACCGCAACAGGCTGGTGCTGCATGACTTTAACAAGGGGGTCAAACCCATCGTGGGGTACATCGCACTCACCTGTGCGCTCATTTTGCCCGCAGACTTCTCGACTGCCGCCATGCTGGCCCTGGTCTGCTTTCTGATGATGATCATTGCAGGGGTGACCTGGAAGCCACTCGCCATCACAGCAGGGTTGGGAGCAGGAGCGGGACTGGCGGTGATTGGATTGGCCACCGCCATGCCGGCATTGTTTCCGAGGATGGGCACATGGATCGCCCGGGCCACGGGATTCCTAGGCGGGCGAGGAGGCTCGGACTCCACCCAAATTGATTTTGCAATGCAAGCCATTCACCAAGGTGGATTGCTGCCCCATGGCCCTGGCTCAAGCATGAGCAGAAACGCCATGCCCGTGGCATATGCCGACATGATTTACGCCTTCATCATTGAGGAATGGGGGGCCATACTCGGCGGCTTCGGTCTCATTCTGCTCTACCTCATCCTGTTCTCTCGTGCCATCCGCATCGGGACACGATGTCCCAAACATTTTGGAGGCCTCCTCTCCATCGGACTTGGCCTGATGCTGACCTTGCAAGCCTTGGTCAACATGGGTGTTGCCGTGAGCTTGCTCCCCATGACTGGTCAGCCCCTGCCTCTGGTCTCTATGGGGGGGACATCCATCATTTTTACGTGCATCTCCATCGGCATGATCCTTTCGGTGAGCCGGAGTTTGACCGATCCCGAAGCCGCTGCACCCGTGGAACCATCGGGAAGCCGACACACCCGTCCTCTCGAGCCCAGCACCTCCTAAGCATGGAAGCGGCTCCGTTGCGCATATTGATTTCAGGAGGTGGCACGGGTGGCCACATCCATCCTGCCATCGCCATTGCCGAGGGAATACAAGCCCAACAACCCGACGCCCAAATCGAATTTGTCGGGGCATTGGGCCGCATGGAAATGGAGCGGATACCCGCAGCAGGCTATACCATAACAGGACTGCCCATCACCGGCATTGACCGCAAATTGAGCCGCCGCAACCTGGGTTTTCCGTGGAGGCTCATTCGCTCGCTCATCCTCGCCCGACGCATCATTAGGCGCTTCAAGCCCGACGTCGCTGTCGGTGTCGGCGGATTCGCAAGTGGCCCCTTGCTTTGGATGGCTTCCAAAGCGGGCATTCCTACGCTCATCCAAGAGCAAAATGGGTTCCCGGGCATCACCAACCGACTGCTGGCCAAACGTGTACAACAAGTGTGCGCCGGATTTCCAGGACTCGAAAAGTGGTTTCCTGCCGAGAAGATTGTCGAGACGGGCAATCCCCTGCGCAAAAGCATCGTCGACCGCTTGGGACCCTCCCCGATCAAAGCCTCGCACAATGTCACGACCGCGCGTGCGCACTTCGGACTGCGCGAAGACAAGCCCGTACTGCTCGTTTTGGGAGGAAGCCTGGGTGCGGCTTCTATGAATGCCGCCGTGAGACAATTGCTGTCCTCAGGCCCCCTGTCCAAAAAAGGCTTTCAGGTTTTGTGGCAATGCGGAGGCCGATACGAGCAAGAGCATACCACTTGGGCCGAAGCCCACGGAGATCCCTTGCTCGTGGTGCGCGGTTTTATTGACCGCATGGACTTGGCATATGACGCCGCTTCCATCATCGCCAGCAGGGCAGGTGCCATGTCCATTGCTGAGCTGGCATTGGTGGGGAAACCCACCTTGCTCGTGCCTTCTCCACACGTTGCAGAAGACCACCAAACCAAGAATGCCCGCTCCGTTGTGAACCGCCAAGGAGCGATCATGCTCTCCGACGACAGGGTCGTACGCGATTTGGGCCAAGAAGTGCGCCAATTGCTCAACGATGCTGAAGGCTGCGCCTCCATGTCCAGTGCTTTGCGGGACGCAGCACGTCCAGAAGCTGCAGCAACCGTTGCCCAAGCGGTGATTGAATTGGCACGCACATGACACAACGGCTGTTCTTCCTGGGCATAGGCGGCATTGGAATGAGTGCCTTGGCACGCTGGTTCCATGCCCAGGGCGCAGAAGTCTCAGGTTACGACCGCAACAACACTGCCCTCACCCAAGCCCTTCAGAAAGAGGGGATCGGTGTAGACCACACCGGCGCAACAACGGCCCTTCCCCTAAGCCTCCAAGAAGACATCTTACAGAAAAGAACCGACCGATGGACCATCGTTTGGACACCAGCCGTTCCCAGTGAATTCAGTCTGCTCGGCCGACTGCGCCAAGCCGGTTTCACAGTGCACAAACGTGCTCAAATCCTGGGCAAACTGAGTGAGAACAGACCCGTATTGGCCGTCGCTGGCACCCATGGAAAAACCACCACAAGCACACTGCTGGCACACTTGCTGCACACTGGAAAAATACCGGTGGAGGCCTTTCTTGGGGGGATCTCATTGGGAGAGGGGTCCAACCTGCTGATGGCTGGCCGCGGGCAAGACCGGCCATGGATGGTCGCCGAGGCAGATGAATATGACCGCAGTTTTTTGACCCTCCATCCCACTTGCGCTGCCATCACCTCCATCGATGCAGACCACTTGGACATTTATGGCACACATGAGCAGATGCTTCAGGCCTTCGGTCAATTTTCAACCCAAGTGAAAGCAGGAGGGCTGTTGTGGCATGTCGACGTGGTCAAACCCCTTCAAAAAGCGGCATTGAACACCCAAGCGCTCACCCCAGAAATCTATGGTGAGCTCGACCCAAAATCCACACTGTCTGACCGGGGATGGGCAGCAGGTTATGCCGAAGTAGGTCCCTCGGGCTCTGAGCCAACCGCCAAAGCCAAGTTCATGCTTCACCTAAAGGACCACCCCCCCATGGAGGTGCTCTGGAACATGCCTGGGCCACACAACGCTGCCAATGCCACCGCAGCTGCTTATCTGGCCTGTCGCGCAGGAATGGACCCCGCTGCTATACCGTCAGCCCTCGCTGCTTTCCCCGGTGTGGCCAGGCGCTTTGAAATCAAGTACCGCAGTGGTGGCAAAGCCATCATCGACGATTACGCCCACCACCCCACGGAGGTTCAAGGTGCCATCGCTGCAGCGCGTCAAACCTTTCCTGGACGCCGCCTCACAGGCGTCTTCCAGCCCCACCTCTACAGCCGCACCCAGGACTTCATGGATGGCTTTGCCCTAGCCCTTTCTGAACTGGACAATTGCCTCTTGTTGCCCATCTATGCCGCACGTGAAAACCCCATCCCCGGCGTGGATACACAGGGCATTGGGGAAAAGATGGTGGGGTGTCCAGTAGAATGTCCACCGGAAATCCGGTTTTTAGATGCTTTAGAGCAAATGGACCCGGAGGTTCTCCTCTTCATGGGCGCCGGTGACCTCGATCGCTGGATTGACCCCGCATGGGACCGGATGAACAAAGACACAACCACATCCTGAATCAACTTCTTTTGAGCCGCATTACTCCACCAAGTCAGCCTTTACCTGAGGCCACCTCCCGGCCCAACAGCCGGTGGAAGGTATGGTGGACCATGCTGCTCATGGTTCCTGCAGCCCTTGCATTTACGGCTGCTGATCGCGCTGCCGACGCTGTCCCTTGCTTGGCCCTTGACATCGAAGTTGACCAGATGGAAGGGATGTTTTTTGTGGATGCCCCTACCCTTCATGCCCTCGTTACAGAGCGGTTCAACCTGCTCAACACGCCTATCTCTTCGCTCCCCCTCACCGCTTTGCACCAGACCATCTCGGAGCAAAACGGAGTGGCTTCATGCAAGGTAGAGCCCACCCTGGGCGGCGCATTGAAAGTTCAAGTCACGCAGCAAAGGCCTTTGGCACGGGTATGGCTGCCTGACACCGTATTGTACCTGGACGAACAGGGAGGCACCCTGGCACTTTCGCACCGGTACACCGCAGACGTCCCTGTGCTGCATGCTCCCAACATCGAAACGGCCAAACGGACACTTCCCCTCCTCAAGAAGATGGACTCCACTCCCTTTTGGGATCAGTTGATCGATCAAATTGAAATCGCAGACAACGGCGCAGTGAGCCTCCGTCCCCGCATTGGAGATGTCATTGTGGAACTGGGGGGTGCTTCGCAATTGGAATCAGATTTGAACAGCAGGCTCGACCGCCTCTTGACGTTCTACACGACCCTGATTGAAAGGGGCGACCTCCGGCAATACCGGAAAATCAGCCTGCAGTACGACGGCCAATTGGTCGCCTCCAAATGAAACCCAACCCTCGCACAACTCCCCACATGGAACAATTCCAACCCCATCAGGACATCGTCGTCGGCCTCGACATCGGCACCACCAAAATCGCGTGCATTGTGGGTCAGAAAAATGCCCACGGCAAGCTCGAAATCATAGGCTACGGCAAGAGTGAGTCTATCGGAGTTACCCGCGGTGTTGTGGCCAACATCGAGCATACCGTCCAATCCATACGCACGGCTGTAGAAGCCGCTGAGAAGTCGGCCAATGTCAAAATCGAAGTGGTCAATGTCGGGATCGCGGGACAGCACATCAAGAGCCTTCAACATCGCGGTCAACTGATCCGGACGGAGACCGAAGATGAAATCACACGCAGCGATGTTCAGCAGCTTGTCGATGACATGCGCAAGCTCAAAGTCTTGCCTGGCGAAGAAATCCTGCACGTCCTTCCACAAGAGTTCACCGTAGATGGAGAACCCGGCATCAAAGAGCCCGTAGGCCACACTGGCGTGCGCTTGGAAGCCAATTTCCACATCATCACTGGGCAGACATCCGCAGCCAAGAACATCTATCGCTGCATCAAGCGCGCAGGGCTGCAGGTGGACCAGTTGATCCTTGAACCCATCGCTTCGAGCTCTGCGGTATTGAGCGAAGAAGAAAAGGAGGCTGGCATCGCTTTGGTGGACATCGGAGGCGGTACCACCGACATCGCCATCTTCCAAGAAGGCATCATCCGCCACACGGCGGTCATTCCTTTCGGAGGCAATGCCATCACAGACGACATCAAGCAAGGCTGCGGCGTTCTCAAAAAGCACGCTGAAGCCCTCAAGAACAAGTTTGGATCGGCCCTCGAGCGGGAGATGGCAGAAGATCAAATCGTGGTGATACCCGGCTTGCCCGGACGCCCGCCCAAAGAAGTGTCACGCCGCAACATCGCGGGCATCATCCAAGCCAGGATGTCAGAGATCATCGAGCACGTGCACTACGAGATTAAAAACAGCGGATTGGAACGCGAACTCATTGGCGGCATCGTCGTCACGGGAGGTGGAAGCCAACTGAGCCACGTGCGCCAATTGTTTGAATACCTCACCACCATGGACTGTCGCATTGGCTTTCCCAATACCCATTTGGCCCAAGCACCAGACCGAAGCTTGACTGCTCCTACTTATGCCACTGGTATTGGTTTGGTTCTTCTCGGATTTGACAACGAAGGCAATCCAGATATGGAAGATTCCAGGCATCAAGAAGCCAAGGAAACCATGGCTGGCCCACGGCGCTTTCTGCAGAAAATCAAGGATTTCTTTGAAGACGAGATCCCTGAATAAGCCTCAAGCCAACAGCATCCAAATCCTCTTATCCACGACGAGACCGTGAACGGAAAGCCGACCCCACCATCAAACCAAGGCATTCTTCGTTTTTCTTGTCGCGTTGCTGTGAAGGGTTGAAAAGCCCATAAAACCGCAGCAGTAATCCACTCCAATAGGAAACCTCAGATGGAATTTGCACTCCCCATTACCTCTGGATCGCCCATCAAAGTCATTGGTGTAGGTGGCGGCGGCTCTAACGCCGTCAACTACATGCATGAACAAGGCATCAAAGGCGTCGACTTCATTGTGTGCAATACCGACAACCAAGCATTGGAAGCCTCCAATGTTCCGGTGCGCATCCAACTTGGTACCACGCTTACCGCAGGACAGGGAGCGGGCAGCCGACCAGAAATCGGAAAAAATGCCGCCATCGAAAACCTCGATGACGTCCTCAACAAATTGGAGGACAACACCACCATGGTGTTTGTGACTGCTGGAATGGGTGGAGGCACGGGTACAGGAGCAGCTCCCGTTATCGCTCAAGCATGCAAGGATCTTGGAATCTTGACGGTAGGGATTGTGACCGTCCCCTTCAATTTCGAAGGAAAACGCAGGGCCACTCAAGCAGGCGAAGGGTTGGAAGCGATGCGCGCAGCAGTAGACACATTGCTGGTCATCCGCAACGACAAACTCCGCGAGCTATTTGGAAACCTCGCACTCAAGCAAGCATTCTCCAATGCAGACGAAGTGCTCTGCACGGCAGCCAAAGGCATTGCTGAAGTGATCACGCTGACGGGAGACATCAACGTGGACATGAACGATGTCAAGACGGTGATGAGTGAATCCGGTGCTGCCATCATGGGTGCTGGAAGTGCCAGCGGCGAAGGCCGGGCCATGACAGCCGTGACCGAAGCGTTGGAGAGTCCCCTGTTGAATGACAGTGACATCACCGGTGCCAACTTCGTCCTGCTCAACATCACCTACGGCACGGACGAAATTCTGATGGATGAAATTTCTGACATCACCGACTATATCCAAGATCAAGCTGGCGCTACAGCCGAGGTGATCTGGGGATATGGCCACGATGCAGAACTCGGAGAAAAAATATGTGTAACGGTCATCGCCACAGGTTTTGAAGCATCTGCAGAATTGCCAGAAGGCCCCACAGTTTCCAAACTGAACCTGCAAGACGAAGCCCGAGAAATCACGGCCCCCTTGTCCGGTCCTCTCGGCGGCATTGCCCTCGACAATCCTGCAGGGGCGGTGGACTTGAGCAACGAAAGCAATACAGAGGCACTTCCGCATTTAAAAGGCAACAACCCTGAACTTGGCAACACCCAAGATCCACGAGAAGTCCTCCTTGAAAACAGCTGGCACGCTGCAGACATTACTGGTGAAGACAACGACGCTGCACCCGACCTCTTTGGTAAGGTCACCGATGCCCAAGAAGTGACCCTGGCCCACAAAGAAGTGGAGCACACCGCGGAAGAGCAGCCCATCGCACCTCAAGTCGAATTACAAGACACAACCGCGCCCGTTGAAGCTGAGACTCCAGCAGCTCCACTAGAGCCAACACGCATTGGTGCTTTTAATGTGCTTGACCTCGACGAAACCAGTGACGACAACCTGATTCCTGAGGAATTGGGTAACGTGGCTTTTACCAATGAGCAAGTCAATACGGAAGCGCCTGTCACTCCGCCCGTTTCTGAGACCCAGCAGCCTGTCCAAGCTCAAGCGCAACCGATTCCAACGCCACAACCGGTACCCGAAAAGAAAACCGTGGCACCTGCAACTCCCAAACCGCAGTTTCAGGAGAACAATGACTTGGCTGAGCGCATTGCAAAGCGCCAGAACAACATCGAATCCTATACCAAGCGGTTGCGCACCCCAAGCGGCCTGACCGAGCTGGAAGATGAACCCGCATACAAGCGCCGGAAGATCCAGCTTACTCCTACCCCAGGAAGCAACGAATCGCAGGCCACCCGACTCAGCATTGACGAAGAAACGGGCAGCCTCAAGACGGACAATCCTTACCTACACGACAACGTCGACTAATCCTACCCCAGTGACGCTACAAGACCGCATCAGCGCAGACATGAAAGAGGCCATGAAGGCCAAGGACAAGGTGCGCCTCGCCGCCTTGCGGGACATCAAGTCCAAAATCATGCTCGCCGTCACCGAGTCCGCAGACTCCGACACCCTCGATGATGCTGGCGTAACTCAGATCTTGTCCAAACAGCTCAAACAACGAGAGGACACGGTGGTCATCTACAAGGAGCAAGGCAGGGACGACCTGGTCGCAGAGGAAGAAGCACAAGCCGAAGTCATTCGGGCCTACCTGCCCAAGCCCATGACCGAAGCAGAATTGACAGAAGCCGTCACCTCCCTGATGTCCGAGCTCGGAGCCACCTCCATGGCCGATATGGGTAGGGTCATGGGCGCAGCTTCAGCAAAATTCGCCGGCAGAGCCGACGGCAAGGCCATCAGCGCCATAGTGCGCAGCAAGTTGGGCTAAACCCACTTCCTACTTTTCTCGAATTTCGTGCCCATTAACAGCTGTATGCGTTCGAGCGGAACCTGCAGTGCATACCTTCCATGAGGTACCTGCGCAATTATTCTGCGACTCATACCGCATGCCATTGAACGGATTCAACAGAAAACTGTTGTTCCGTCATGCAGTCAATGCTGCACACCGCGAAATCCATATCACAATGAATACACTCCTCATCACAGCAGCCCTCCTGCTTCAAGGACCCACCGGCACTCCCACCGCCGGCGGAGAAGAGAACCGCCTCAGCGTCAATCCCACAACGAGCACAATCAACTGGGAAGGAAAAAAAGTAACAGGCAGCCACAACGGTGACATCGCCATTCAATCCGGCTTCATCAACACCGAAAGTGGACTGATTACTGGAGCTACAGTGATCATCAACATGACCACCATCAACACCATAGACCTTGAAGGCGGCAGCAAGGAAAGCCTCGATGGGCACCTCATGAGCGACGACTTTTTCGGTACTGAACAGTTTCCAACCGCCCAGTTCGAATTGAATTCCATCAATCCAGTGCGTGCTGCCGATGGAATGAATTTCGTGGCCAATGGGACCGTCACCATCAAAGGGCGCACTGCAGAAGTCTCCTTTCCCATCAAAGTCGATATGAGCGAAAACGGAGCCTCCATCTCTGGAGAAATGGTCCTTGACCGCTCTCAATTTGACGTTCGCTTCAGAAGCAAGTCATTTTTTGACGCTTCACAACTCGGAGACAAATTGATTTACGATGACTTTACCATTGGCTTCAACCTGAACGCCAAATAAGTCGGACCAGCATAGAACCACCGCCCTCGACATCTCGCATGTCGGGGGCTTTTTTATGCCTCTTAGTATCCGGTGTGTTCGCACAAACGAACCTCAATGCAGGATCAGCCTGACGTCGAGGCCCCACCACCCACCATCCAAGGTGCGGTCCATTTCACGCAAGCCAGCATCCGGCTGCCCCACATTCCATCTGGCCGTCAATTCACCTTGAAAGAGGGGCTGAATTAAAGGGCGCAATGCAGCCCCAACGTGCAAATCAGCATCCTCACCTTCACGGACAATGCCAAGCTCAAGCCCCATTCCCCAGCGGTTCCAATTGTAACGCAACGCATTGTGCTCCAGCGCCAACACGTTGCCCGACTCCTCGGAGCTCTTGGATGTAAAGGCATTGGTAGGCAAGATTTCCATCACAAGGCCACCGCCAGCCCCCAACCGCCATCCCGGAGCCAAAGTGACTTCCGTACGATACAAAATGGGCATCGAATAAGAAGCCACGATCCACTCCATGGTCACCGTCGACAGCGGGGCTGAATTCACCGCAGGCATCCAATCTGCTTCAACTGCCCATATCCTTCGCGTCTGCTCAAACCCAAAAGACAATTGGCCAATCTTACCAAGGCGCCGGCGCACCGAAACCCCATAGCTGCGGGTGCCGCGCTGTCCCCAGCGGGCAAACAAAGGACTGTCCACCACCTGCAAAGGTTGACCCCGCCAACCCACACCTTCGCCCAACCCAGGGCGACCCAACGGCAACGACGTGACCAACCGAACATCCAAGGTCCAATCCTCTTGTGTTCCCTGTGCATGGGCCACTGTGGAACCCATCATCAGAATCAGCAGGCAGCGCACCATCACTTTCATGACTGCATCCATCCCATCAATGCCAATCCAATCATACCCGCGGTGACCAACAACATGGCCCAGCGCAATCCCTGATGGCCGATGAACGGCTCCCGGTGACGTCCGTGGAGCAAATGGTTCACCCTCAAAGCGTCCTTAAAAGCAGCGCGGTGGATACCAAATTGCAACAACACCCCTTCACCACTCTGATCGCGTTCGATGGGGGCTTTTTCAAAATCGATGCCTTGTGCGACCAGATCGCGCTCAAATTCCTCTGCCATTTCCGCATTGCGGAATTCAAACACATGGTACCGGTTGTCTGCGGGGTGGGTATACCAGTTCGTCAAGCGCATCTCATTCGGTATTCCATCGCGTGACATATTCCAAAGGCTTCCGGTGGCCTTTGGCCGGCCATTCACCCTCGGGATAACCCATATAAAAAAGGCCCATGCCTCGAACACCTTCCTTGTGACCCAAAGCCGCAATGGCCTCCGGATGGCTCAAAAATCCAGGCGTAGACCAAAAACCTCCGATGCCATGGGCGGTGCACATGAGGTACATGTTCTGCACGGCTGCTGCCAACGCTGCTTGATCCTCCCACAAGGGGAAACGCCCCTTCTCATCGTGCTGAAGTCCCAACGCCACAATGGCATTGCACCGCTCGCCACGCGCTCGGATTTTCTCGGCCTTGCTGTCCAAGGCAGCGTCCCCGGCATGTGCGCGGTATGCACCCGAAAGCCCTTCCATCAAACGTACCGCAGCCCCATCCATAAACACATGGAAGCGCCAAGGTTGGGTCAATCCATGGTTCGGTGCCCAAGTTCCGTGTTGAAGCACCTCTTCGACAATCTCCCTGTGCACCTTCCGACCAGAAAACCGTTCGGGGGAAATGCTCCTGCGGTCGAGGATCAAATTGCTGCTGTCGCTAATGCTGTGTCGCATGGGGTTCAATCAAGTGAATCGTAGTTCAATCGGTCCAACAAGTACACCATGGAGGTCAGCGCCGCTGCCCCCAGTTTCAATTCGCGCTCATGGACGTTCTCGAACACATCGCGGTCGCTGTGATGATAGTCGAAATAGCGCTGTGAATTGGGGCGCAATCCCACCATCAAAGGCCGCTTTCCGGCCGGCATCTCCTTTTTGAGTGGACCGATGTCCACACCTGCTCCACCCCGCCTCAGATCACCCACCCCATAATCGCCCAAGACCTCTTGCCAAGACCTCACCGCTGCCGTACCCGCGTCAGAAGCGTCAATGGAGTAACCGCGAGGTGCATCGCCACCTGCGTCACTCTCAACGGCTGCTACGTGCCATTCACCCTTCTCACGCGCCCGCTGCGCGTAGGTCTTTCCACCATTGTTGCCGTTCTCTTCGTTGATAAAGAGCACCACACGCAACGTATGTCGCGGTTGGTACCCCAATGCGTGCAACGTCCGCAGCACTTCGATGCTTTGTACGATTCCAGCACCGTCATCGTGGGCCCCTTCACCGATGTCCCAGCTGTCCAAATGCCCCCCCACTACAATGTAACGGTCTGGGAATTCCGACCCGGTCCATTCGGCAATCACGTTCGCCTGTGACTTGTCATCATGGAGTATGCAACCCATGTTCAATCCAACACGCACTTCCTCACCGGCGTTGACCAAACGGGCGATGCGACGCGCATCTACTGTGCTCACCGCAGCAGCCGGCACCTGCCTGACTTCATCGTTATAACGCATGCCTCCCGTATGGGGGAAAGTGTCCATCGCATGGGTCAACGACCTCACCAGCGCCGCCATACCCCCATGGCGTGCTGATTCTACCGCACCCTTGGACCGCTGCTCATATGCACCACCATAAGCACTCCCCGCATTGATCATCAGCGGGTCCATGGGACGGTTGAAAAAGGCAATCCGGCCCGCAAGTCCGTCCTCTCCGAGGCTATCGAGCTCAGCGAAATCCCGAAAAACAGCCACATCACCTTCGATGTCCCCTGTTGTTCCAACGCTGCCCCCTAAAGCCGCCACGCGCAGAGGCTCCCGCTCTCCACCATTCACCCTCATCCAAGCCTGTTCTGCTCCGCCACGTTCCCAATGGGGCACGATGACCGGTTGCATCCTGACTTCTCCAACTCCTAGAGCCTGGAGGGTCTTTCCTCCCCACAATATGGCCTCATCTGCTTCAGGTGACCCACTTAAACGCGGCCCCACTTCCTTGCATAAAAACCGCAAATCCTCATAACACGCACCTTCGCCCAACACTTGCTGATGGATGCGCGCCAACATGACCGAATCCTGTGTTGACCAAGGGTCAATGGATGCTGTTTCTTGAGCCTCCAATCCCATCGCCGCGGCAACTCCTGCCATGAGCAAAACCAAACGCACCATCAAATTTCCTTTCACACTTACTGAATCATTCATGACATCCAACTTCCATTGTTCAAATCCAGTCCCTGGCCCGTAATCCCCCGTTGTTCGGGAGACATTAACCACGACACAAAACCAGCCACATCCTCGGGTTGACTCATGCGTCCGGTAGGCAGAACAGCACACTGCTCAGCGTGACTTGCCTCATAACTGATGCCTTGAGCATCGGCCATGCGCTGAATCGAATCCTTTGCCATCGCTGTCTCGACCCACCCAGGGCAAATCGCATTGATCAGTATACCATCCTCGCCCCATTCCACGGCCAAGCTCCTTACCAAACCCAGCACGGCTGCCTTTGAGGTGACATATGCCGACTGACCAGGAACACCAAATCGCGCCAAAACACTCGAGGTGACCAAGGCGTGGGTGACCGCCTGCTTTGCGCGCTTCAAATAGGGGTATGCCACCTGAAGTGTGACATAGGCCCCGGTTACGTTGGCCCTCATGATTTCATCCCAGCGGTCCTCCTCTGCATTTACAGAAAATGCATTGGGTCCACCTATGCCCGCATTGGCAAACACGCCAACGAGCTCACGACCACCAACGTCATTCATGACCTCCCTCAAAACATCATGAAAAGCCAGCCTATTCGCCACATCCACAGCCATGCTCACATGGTCATCTCCAAGCAACAGAGACCGCGTCTCCTCCAATGGATCTTCCCGCCGGCCCACCAAGATCAGAGCATACCCGTCCCTGTTCAATCGAACGGCTGTTGCACGACCAATTCCTGAGCCAGCACCGGTTATCAAAACTGTTTTACGCATAATGCGAAGATGGGGCATACTAGAAAAGAGAAAGGCCCGACTTGCGTCGGGCCTTTCCAATGTTTGCGAAGAGCTTAGACCCTTCGATGTGACGCTTGATCAGCAGTCGGTACCGAAGGCACCCAAGAAGATCAACAGGTCAGACGTTGTGGTCTGTCCGTCGCCATTCAAGTCCGTAGGACAAGGGTTGGCAATATCGAACGTACAAGAGCCGTCGTCGTTGGTAGCAGTCCCATCATAGTTGGCTGCATCAGGGTAAGTACAACCCATCACATAGTTGGCGAAGTCGCAGAGCTCATTGTTCTCGATGTCTACACTGTCAGCCGACACATAGTTCGGAGCAAATGGCAGGGTGCAACCTTCTGTACAAGCAGTGCCGAGGCCTACTGAGAAAGTTCCAGGTCCACCACTTGTATTGTTAAACGCAGATCCTGAAATGGTCCAGCTCACCTCACTTGGGAAAGAACCGTCAGTTACGATCAGCGTGTAGCATCCAGCAGCGTCAAGACAAACCGCATCCGTGTCGAAGTCACCTCCGTTCTCATTGCTCAACAAACCGCCTTCAGCAACGAGGTTGCCAGCAGCGTCATAGAAGCTATAAGTAGAACCGTTCCATCCGTCACCGAAACTGTCAAACATGTTGAACTCGATGAATGCACCGAAGCAGCATGAACCATCGTCCACAGAAGCGAACGGATTGTAGTTCACAGCGTCAGAGTTGGTACAACCGAGGCAGCTAAAGTCACACAATGAGTTGTCAGCGAAGTCCACTGGTCCATTGTAGTTACAAGCTGTTGTATCAGCACAACCCGTAGATGGAGCTGGAGCACATGTAATAGACAATGAGATGTTGTATCCAGTCGTGCTAGAAACACAGCTCACAGAACCGTCAGAAGTAAATGAAACCGTCACAGAATCAGTACCGATCACGAGGCTCTCATCAGGATCAACGTCGCTGTCGTAGAGGTTTACTCCAGTGGCAGCATCGTCGATAATCAGACCATCCCAGTTCTGCTCAATCAACGTTCCAGCAAGGTCTACAACGATGGTGCCTCCGTTTGGATTCACCAAGTTGAAAGACCAGCTTTCGTTGTTGTCGTAGCAGTACTGCCATGTCTCTGTATCGCAGTCCAAGCAGCTGGTGTAATCACAAGGGTCATTGACGTCGTCAACGTTAGCATCCATGTTATAGTTACAAGCAAGCTCTTCCATACATCCATAAACAACGGGCTCACACGTGATGCTCATTGCAAATGGACCTCCGAGAGAACCAGAACCTGCGGCTACGAGCAATGCGTATGTGTTGGCATTGTCATCGCTGATGAACTGGAATGTCTCACCATTGTCACAAGTCTCAGACATCGTCTCAGTGTTGTCACCTTCACTCCAGCAGATCAAGCTAGAGCAAGTGCCACTGCCACCGAAGATGGTGAAGGACTGCTCGATTGTGCCACCTGCAGGAAGGTTGAATGGGCTGGCCTCCAAGGTGAAGGAGGTGCTCTCATCAGAACCAAACTGACCACCAGTAGCGAGATCGCCATCAGGTCCAGACAAGGTGTAAGAACCATTGCCGTATGTGCAGCACATGCCATCTCCAAAGGAGTCAAACATGGTGAAGGTGTAGTCGCCAGGAGCAACACAAATGCTGAACTGGTTTACACCAGCAGAGATGCCACCGGACAACACTGTCGCTCCAGCAGAGTTTACCAAAGCATAGGTGTTCTCACCTGGATAGTTGTCAGCGACAATCTGCAAGTCCAAGCAGACAGTAGGATCAGTAGAGCACTGACCACTGCACAAAGCAGAAGCTGCACCGGAAGTTTCGATCACGTTCGCCGTAATTCCATCCAGCTCGTCACCTTCATTGGTGAAGTAAACGGTGTAGTCACCACCACCGAGTTCGAGGTAGTAGTCGTTGAACACAGTTGGGAACAATTCACCAGCAGGAACAGATGCAATGGTGTCACCATTGAAGACAATCACTGCACTGATGTTCTCGTAGTTGTCAGTGTTCAGGCTGTTGACCTCAAGCACAGCATCAGGAGCATCAATCTCTTGGAAGAGCTCAAATACAGTATTGACTTCAGAGCCACAAGTGCTCACCGTGATCAACTGCTCCATTCCGCCGTTGTCGAGGGTATACCAGATTCCAGAACCTGATCCACCACAAGCGTTGGTGCCACCAACACTCGTTGCACCACCAGTGTTACCGGTTACAACATCACCACAAGCAGCAGCGATAGCATTGTCACAACTGTCGTTCGGTTGCGTTACTCCCACATAGAGGCAGTTGGCATTCACCGTAGCATCTGGGTTGTAGTTAGACGCCGTTGGGTCAGTACAGCCAGAGATCTCAGCAGAGAGGCTTACGCTATATGAGCCGCAATCATCAGGCTGGGTTGTCCAAATGAACAGATAGTAGCTGTTGTCATAGTTCGGAGATGGGATTGAAATGGTCGCTGGACCTTCCTGTTCAGTAGCGAAGTACTGGTTCATGTCAGTCTGAACTGAACCTTCTACAACACCAGAAACCATATCGGCCAAATCTGTACAGTCATCACCGTTGTAGGTGGCATAACCAACAGCACCAGTTCCAGTCGCATCAACAGTGATGTTGTAAAGGTTGTAAGGAGCCTCAACAGCAACCTCATACCAAACACCATAAGCCGTAGCAAACGTGCTCAAGCTAGGCATGCCGAAGTCCTCGTCTGGACCAGAGCAGCACAGGCTACCGTCATATGAACCACCGTCAACCAAAGGAAGAGCCAAGGTGCACAGGTCGTCATTGTTAGGGAATCCATCGGGACAGAGTGCACAGTTCGCCTCGATCACGATACCCGTTTGAGTAGATGCACCACTGTAGTGTCCAACACGTACCAAGTAGCTGTTACCCTGCAAAGCGTTGATGCTCACAATGGAGTTGAAGGATCCAGTCGTTCCTGAACCACAACCTGCAATACCGGAGTCATCGTTGGTTGCAATTGGCGTCAATGTGCCATCGGTTCCTACTGAGAACACAATCACGTCTGTGTCAGTCACACCGTTGTCAACATCAGCAGATGCACAGGTATTGAATGTGACTTGATAGTCGTTGTCGGCGTTAAACTCGTACCAGATGGCACCACTCGCAGATATAGCATTTCCAAGAACGGTAGTTCCGCTGTATTCGTCTCCATTGGAGTTGGCAAGAGAACCTGTGAGGATAAGCTCACAAGCGATGGCCTGAGCGTCAGACGCATTGTCATTTGCAGGTGGGAACTCACAAGTGTTATCGTCTACAGAAGCGGAGATGTTGTAGTTGTTGGCAAGTGGGTCAGTACATCCTGGGAATGCACAGTCGGTAACGTCTGTTCCACCAAATGCAACGGGGAAACCATCAGCCGCTCCGTAAGTCAAAGCTGCGTACTCGTTGCCCAAGTTGTCGGAAATGGCCCAACCCTCTGTAGTGAAGATGGCACCAGTACTAAAGGTGTAGCAGCCGATGTCCAAGCAGTTTACCACTTCCTCGGTAGTAGGACCAGGATCCATAGTTCCTGTATAGACGGTATCACCTGTCTCCTCGCTCACCAAGTAGTAATCATTGCCCGTGCTCCAACCTGTTCCAAAGTCGTCTTGAAGTGTCAGGTAGAATCCGAGTTGACCGTTGTCACAAACAACACATGAGTTGTCGTCAATGGTCGCGTCTGGGTTGTAGTTGATCGCCGCTGGCAGGGTACAACCACTCAAGCAAGTTGCTTCGTCGGCACCGAATCCGATGTCGTAAACACCCAATGAACCGTCATGCAGGATGTTTCCAGCAAAGTCCATGATATACCAAAGGGGTTGTCCCGCTGGGGAGCCTCCACCTCCAGAGAACTGGAGACATGCGTCGTTTGGAATACAGAACTCCCAATATCCATCTACCACTGACCCTTCAAAGTCAGGGCTATACAGGTCGTTGTTGTAACCAGCAGACAGCAAAGTGTCTTGAGTGGCAGGATCGATGATGTAAGCCGCATTGTTACCCCAGAACAAATAAATGTCGTGGTTGAGGTGCAAGATGTAGCTCGTGCTGTCAGGATTACCTACGCAGCTTGGCGAAAAGCAAGATCCATCGTCAGCAGTTGCAGAAGCATCATAGTTGAAAGCATTGCTGTCCGTACATCCACAAACAACTCCACCTGTTGCAACTCCAAATATTCCAAAACCGTCGTTGGCAGTGAAATCATAGAGAATTGATCCTGTATTGTAATCAATGATCTGCCACTCTTTTTCTCCAGGATAGATACCACCGGAAATCTCGAGCACGTAGCACTCGGTAGTAGAAAGGCAGAAGAAGTCATACCCTTGGGCACCTGGGTCTACGGTGAACAAAGCGTCGTCCAAAGAACCAGAGTTCAAGATCTCACCAGCTTGGTTTGAAAGCGTATATGACGCTCCGTCCCAGCCGTCACCAAAGGTGTCGTACATCATGAATTGTGCCAGCACGTCGTCGGGGTTGTCACAACTCGGGAAAACACAGCTGCCATCATCGACAGTAGCATTGCCATCGTAGTTCAAAGCCTCTACGTCTGTACAACCACAGACCTCAGCCGTCAGGCCATAGTAGAAACTGACTGTACCACCACCAGTGTCGCTCGCGATGACGTCACCGGTGTAAACGTTCACCATGGTCCAGCCAATCTCGCTGAGGAAGCTTCCCCCTCCACTCACTACCTCGAAACAAGCACCCACTGGGATACAAATGGTGTCTTGACCAGCATTTGGACCAGAAGCGTTACCACCGGTACCAGTCACAGACGCATCCAATGAGCCTGAAGCGATCAAAGCGTCGTCGGCATACACCTCATAAGTGTTTCCGTTCCAACCATCTCCCCATGAGTCTGTCATATTGACAAATACCATGGTTTGATCTGTG
>Ga0206130_10001612_pt1 | contig 32454 bp, 22 predicted proteins | sample Helgoland_Spring_9_FD_148637 | JGI IMG/M metagenome (GOLD analysis project Ga0206130, IMG submission 148637) | Pelagic subsurface seawater microbial communities from Kabeltonne, Helgoland, North Sea - Helgoland_Spring_Bloom_20160512_1 | ecosystem: Environmental > Aquatic > Marine > Epipelagic ...
TTCTAAAAAAGCTGGGTCTATTTGAGAAACATCCCAATTTCCTGCAGCAATTTCTGCTCTTGAATGTGCAGCCCATTCAGATCCTGTCTTAAGTATGTTGTCACGATATTTATTTGAAAAACTCGTATAGGTATTATAACTAAATTTAGGTTTCCCTGTTTTTCCTTTTTTAGTAGTAACCAAAACAACACCATTTGCCCCTCTTGAACCATAAATTGCAGCAGAAGCAGCATCTTTTAAAATTTCTATACTTTGAATATCATTTGAATTAACTGTTGCTAAACTTCCTGATATAGGAAAACCATCTACAACAATTAATGGGTTTGTGCTGCCTGATACAGAAGAAGCTGCTCTAATTTGAATTTTCGGATCTGCACCTGGCTCTCCACTTGCGTTTTGAATTAAAACACCGGCTAACTTACCTGCTAATGCCTCGTCTACACGGGTAGCTTGAACGGCAGCAACATCATCACCACCAATTTTTGAAATAGCACCTGTAAGGTTACTCTTTTTTCGGGTTCCATACCCAACAACTACAATTTCATCTAGGCTAGTATTGTCTTCAACCATCGAAATAGCTAAAGTTTTTTGATCTTCTATAACCACTAATTGCTTCACATATCCCAAATAAGAAAACTCCAAAACGTCTCCTTTTTGAACTTTAATTTCAAAATTTCCATCAAAATCTGTAGCTCCACCTTTGTCTGTGTTTACTATCCTGTAGGTTACCCCCGGAAGTGTTGTATTGTCTGCTTGTGAAGTTACAATACCTTTTATCGTATATTCTTCTTGCGCGAATAACGAAGTGTTGAATAACAATACTAAGAGTACTATTATATTCTGTTTTAAATTCATAATTTATATTTAAGTTTTTAAAAAATTATTAGATTCATATTTGTTTATAAAACTAAGTCTTAACAACTTTCACGTAATTTTTAAAAAGAAAATATTAGCTAATAAATAATAGTATATTTTTTATATTTACTAAACTTATACTTAATTTTTATAGATTTTGTGTCAGTTTATACTTCCCTCAGAAGAAGTGTTATTACTAAGGGATAGGCGTGCACCTATCCTTTTTTTTGTTTAAAGATTTATATATTCATCATATTATATATATTTTAAATTGAATTAATATTGGTTTTCCAAATTGGTTATCCAGATTGGTTCTCCAAAAATAGATAAATATTTCTTAAAAAAAGAAGAAAAAAGTTTTAATTACTTAAAACTAGCGTATTAGATCATAATTTTTCTAGAAAAAAATTTAATTACTTGTTAAAAATCTTACTTTTACACGAGAAGCTCTATAGAAAACATGACTTGCATATATACTAAATCTAGATCTTTCACTGTGCTTGTTACTTCAACCATTCTAAATTTCGGTTTTCATCTATAAAACTAGTAATTTAAGAATGATGCTATTTATGATTGCAAGCTTATTCCAAGAGTGTCAAATAAAATTTAACAAGCACAATCTTTAATTATACTCAATTCTTTTTCACTTAAACCATCTCCGAATAATTCCTAATCTTTGTTTTAGTTTGAAAAAAACAACTACTTTCTACAAATGTTTTTAATACTTCTGTCATTATAATATAGGCTAATATTGAAGATGTTAGTATTCTTTTTATTGGAAAATTAAAAGATTAACTAGTTCTCTAACTTCATAAAATAATCAAAAATTTCCGGAACATTAGCACTTCCCATTTCTGCACTAACAGCTGCCTTAAGATTTGTAGAAGTAGCTTCAGCAATAAGAGAAGTTGTGCCAAGATCATTCATCATTTGTACAAAATATCCTAAATCTTTATTAGCATTATTGATTGAAAAACCTAAATCACTCACGTTGTCTACGGCATAATGTTTGCAAAATTTCATAAATGGAGAGTTTGAAGGCCCAGCGGACATGATGTCAAACAATTGCTGCGTATCTACACCTGCTAATTTTGCAGCAACGAAGGCTTGTGACATTGCAACAACGGTAGTCATACCTATAAAATTATTGATAAGCTTAGTTGTGTGTCCGGCTCCCGCAGCACCAAGATAGAATACATTTTCACCTTGTTCGTCTAAAACTGGCTTTACTTTATCAAAAGTTTCTTTGTTACCTGCTGCCATAATGTTTAGCAATCCATCTTTAGCATGAGCAGGAGTGCGACCTAATGGAGCATCAATCATACCAGCACCTTTTTCTGAAAGAGCTTTACCTATTTTTATTGTAGATGCAGGGATCGATGTTCCGAAATCAATTAAAACAGCACCTTCTCTAATACCAGCAAGAATACCTTCTTCACCGTAAACAATCTTTTCAACAACAGCAGAAGTTGTAAGACAGAACATAATGATATCGCTCTTTGCAGCTAATTCTTTTGGAGAACTAGCTTCAGAAGCATTACCCCGGGTAATTACTTTTGCAACTTCATCTTTATTAAGATCAATTACTATTAGTTCAAAACCTCTTTTTTGAAGGTTTTCAACCATGTTACCGCCCATAAGGCCAAGTCCTATAAATCCTATAGTAGGTTTTTTCATATTTTATTTATTTTATTTTATAATTATTATTTTTGTTTGTATATACATTGATTTAAAAATGTGTATATTTTATTTTTTTATTGGATGTAGTCCTTTTACTATCGACAACAAAGAGAAAAAAATGAAGTTTCTTGTTCGTTAATTTCATTTCCAATTAAGTTTTTTTATGAACATAAATACTGCCTAATCGACACTAATTAATGGCTAACTTCTAATTCATAAAAACGAACCTTAGAAGAAGCTCCTTTATCTCTAGATTGAAAGTAATTTCCGGCTTTAAAGTAATTTTCAAAAACCCCCCATTTTCTCATATGAATATTTTCGTACACCTTAAATTCATTCTTGTTTAGAATTATTACCATTTTACCTTCTGTAACCTTTATCTCTAATGTAAATTTCCGAAACCCTACTTTTTGCTCAAAATTAAAACCGTTATCATTATCCCAAGCATCTTCATGCAATATTTCAGGTATTGTTGCATTTAAATTTTTAAGAACTTTTGTTTTTACTCGCACTTTACCATTATCCCAATATATTTTTAAAATTGGTGGCGCGTTGTTATCATCTTCACCAATTAAATCTCGTTGTTCATTTGTTAAACGACCATGAATTTGCATAATAATTGTTCTATGGTACTTCCCTTCAGAATCTCTAGTGGTTGCTTCCATAGCCAACTTCCCTTTCATATAGGCTCCTTGGGCAAATGTCCAGTTTACATTGTTTTCTCCTGGCAACATTTGTTCTCTTAATTCTGATCTAGTATACTTTGTGTTTCTAGTTTTAGAATTGGTAGGCATGGCGTGAAAAACTATCGCTCCTTTTATTGAATCTATATACATGTAAGGTTTTGCAACTTCGTTATTCGCAAAATCTAAAATCTCTGGCGGGCTAATTTCCACAGGTTTGCCATCTGAATTTGTAACTGGTAGCGTTACTTTCCAATGACTTAAATCAATTTTTGGAAGCTTTACTTTTTTCCGTTTCTTTCGTTTTTTATTCTTTTTTTTTGAAGTAGTTTCAATATTAAATTTAGTAAAGCTATTATTATTTTGTGCATAATAATCAGCCTTACCAAAAATAAATAGGGCAAACATTAGACTTAAATAAAAAAAATTAAAAATAAATTTCATTAATTAATATACTTTCACATTATCAATCCAAGCGTCTTTAGGAGTTACCGCATAGAACATTACTGCTATTTCACCACTACTATTAGTCGTAAAAGGAATTAGAACTTTTGTCCCTCTGGTAGCACTAAATTTACCTTCATTTATAGTTCCAACATGATTTCCTAAATTAGAATTTATATTGTTTACTGCATTTGCACCATCTACATAGTGTTCATCAAGGATCAGGCCTACGACTCTTCTTCCTCCAATTGGATCATCTGCACTATCATTTTTTATTGCATATTCATACTCTAAAGTATAGTCTGTATTTGGTTGTAATGTAAGTGCCTGGTATGCATATCTAGAACTTGAGGATTGAAGATATCCTCCGGATTGACTTGAAGTCCATTTTGCTCCTTTTGTTTTAGACCCATTACTTGAACCGTCATAATTTGTCCAAGAACCATCAGAACTTGAACCATAAGGATTTGTTTCTCCATCTGTAAAAAGTCCCCATTTCCAGAAATCCTGTCCTCCATTAAAATCTCCATTTAAAATAGTAGAACGATCTACTCTGGGCATGTAGATATTATCTACATTCAAAGTTGCATGATCTTTAGCAGTACCACCCGTGCCTACTTCAAATTTTATTTCATCAAATTGAATAATGGGTGCAGAAAAATCTGAAACCAAATTATAATCAAAACTAACCCATTCTCCATCCGTTAATTCTATACCATCAATAGTATATTCTGAATCATTTACAGTATCAACTAAAGTTAATTTTAACACATCAATTCCAGTTTCAAAATTGGAATGAATATCAAAATGAATATTATTAACCCCAATTCCACTAGCAAATACATCTGCAATTACAACATTATCGCCTAGTTTTAAGACTCCATCAGCTGTTCCCAAGCGAGAAATTTGAAGAATAGAATTACCAGAATCTAATACTACTTCAGCAGCCCCTGTTATAGAAGTACCCGTTGCATAGGATATAAAAGATCCTTCATGATCAAAACCATTAGAAAAGATAGAAAAAACATTATTTCTTCCTTGCTCATCCGGTGATACGGGAGAAGTATTTATAGATTGAACTTCATGATTGACAGTTATATCTTCTGCAAGCACTACATCATCAAGACCTTTATTAGATTTTGCTGTTACAGTTATTGTATAATCAACAGTTTCTAGCTCATTTGGGTAATCATAAGAAGCAGTAGAACCACTATCTCCTGAGATTATTATTGGAGAAGTTCCTGCTCCAAAGTCTACTTCATAAGAATCAACTCCAATGGCTATAGGACTTAAAGTTACATACGTACCGTCTTCTATACCAGCTTCATCTGCTCCAATAGTTAATGAAAAACTTGAAAAAGTTATTATTTTAAGGCCAGTACCTGTAATATTTTCAGTTGGCCTAAAATCATTTTCTTCACAAGATGTTATAAATCCTATTATCAGTAGGGTTAATATTCCTTTTTTTAATAAATTCATAATTATTTATTTTTTATTTTTATTAAATGCTAACAAGATTAGTTTGCAGAGTATACTTTAACATTATCAACATATGCATTCCCTGTAATTGTTTGGCCATATATCCAAATAGTAACATTACCACTAGCATTAGTTGTAAATTTTTTTCTAACTACTGTACCAATTCCGGGTGCAGCACTTAATTTACCATTTGCATCCGTTCCAATACTTTGTGCCAAAGCTCCACTAACAGAACTTTCAAAAGCGTCAGCTCCATCTGAAAAGTGTCCATCTAAAATTTCAACAATTATTTTCCCTCCAGCATTTTCCATAGCATATTCATATTCTATAATATATTCAACTTTACGATCTACTGTTGTAGGAGAAACGATAATTGGTTGATTTGCAAATCTACTTGAAGAATTTCTAGATCCATCAGCATTAATTGAAGTAGAAGATTTCCATTTTGCACCTCGTGTTTTGGAGGTTCCTTCTTCACCTTCAATGTTTGTCCAAGATCCATCAGAACTGGCATCAAAAGAAGTTTTAGTTCCTCCAGTAAAAGAACTAGATTCCCAACCCTCTCTAGATTTTTCAAAGTCTCCGTTTATAACAGTTACTGGAAGAGGTACAAACTTATCTACAACATTAACTTCAATTGTAATACTTGAGGCTGCCTCATTATTATCAATAGAGGTTAAAGTAACAGGATATGTACCCTCCCCTAAAGCAAAAGTATGGCTCGGATCTTTTTCTGTTGAAGTCACTCCTTCACCAAAGTCCCAAAGATAGTTTGTAGATTCAGTTGATAAATTGTTAAATTGAATGTTCTTGAAGTTTTCTGCATTTGGTATATACTCAAAATAAGCAGTTGGCAGGGTATTATCTGGTAATGAACCTGCCTCGGGTAATTCAAATTCAAAAGCATCTTCACAACTAACAGATAATGCCATTATTGAGAGGCATAACACTACCTTTAAAGTATTTTTAAAATTATTTAATTGATTTTTCATTTCGATTAATTTTAAATATTATTATTGAGGGTTCTGCGTTAAAAGACCTTCACTTAAATTAATTTCCCTTGCTGGAATTGGAAGCAATAATCTTCTGATATTATAACTCGTATACCCTTTAGTCTCTGCATGTGCGCCCAAAATATCGTTTGCAACTCCAAATCTAACTAGATCAAAGAAGCGATGATTTTCAAAAGCTAGTTCTACTCTTCTTTCAAGCAATAAAGCATTTCTAGTTAAAACTAACGGACGATCTGCAACCGCATCAAATCCTGCTCTAACTCTCACTTTCATATAGGAATCTAACGCAGCAGGATCACTTGTATCATTTCCTTGCATTATCGCCTCAGCATGCATTAATAGTACATCTGAATAACGTAAAATAATCCAATCATTACCTGCATTACCTGGTTGATCTCCATAAGTAGGTAGATTCTTATCAGAAATATCAGATAAGTCTGGTAGAAATTTTGTTACTTCTGCAGATTCTGGTGCTGGTAAACCTGTTATTTCATTAACTAGATCTGCATCATCTCCAAATGCAGCATAAGAAACGGCTGTTCTATTTCCTCCATTTGCATTAAAAGCAGCTACCAAATTAGGATTTACGATATTAAGCCCATCTTGCCTACCTTGACGACTGTAGGAAGTAAATTCAGAAGAAAAACCTTGACTTTCTTCTGGGTTTCCTGATAAATACTGAATTGCAAAAATAATTTCACTATTTAATTCGTTATAAAAAACGTCTTTGTAGTTAGCTTGTAATGCGAAACCACTATTATTTACAATATCTTCACATAATGCCTTTGCTCCAGCATAATTAGGAGTTGGTTGTGTTAAATAAACCTTTGCTAAAATTCCTTGAGCTGCAGCTTTAGAAGCTCTCGATTTATGAGTGTTGTCTAGATAAGTAACTCCTGCTTGTAGATCTAATACGATTTGTTCATAAACATTAGCAACATCTACTCTTGTAAAAAGTAATTCTTTTTCTTCAGAAGAAACCACTCTTGTTACCATAGGCACAGCACCATATAATCTAACTAAATTAAAATAAGCATATGCCCTTAAAAATTTAACCTCAGCTGTATATTTATTAATATTTACATCATCAGCATTTTCAATATATTGTAAAACATTATTTGATCTAAATATAATCTCATACATAGACTGGTAATAATCTTCAGATTGAATGTTATCTGGTTCTACTATATATCTATGAAAATCTGCTCTTGAGCCCTCAAGTGTTTTACTTCTTGTATTGTCAGAACGATGTTCTGTTAAAAGGTACTCTAATTGAACCCCTCTGTTGAATCTTGTAGAATTTGATTCTGTATTTTCATTGACTCCTTGAATGGCATCATAAATTCCAACTATACCACTTAACACATCTGAATCCGTTTGAAAGAAAGTGTTTGATACAATAACAGAATCAGGCAGTGGATTTAAAAACTCATCTGTATCACAAGAAACAAACATAGCTCCTGTTACCGCAAAAATTAAAAATTTTATATATTTCATAATTAATATTTTTTTTATTAAAAGTTTACGTTTAAACCAAATGAAACGGTACTAAATAATGGTGTACCAGCTCTTTGTGCTCCATAAGATTGAGGCGTGTTATTGCTATCTATAAATTCTGGGTTAAACCCATGATAATCATCAGATGTAATGTATAGTAAATTCTGACCTGTAGCATAAATCCTTAATGAAGACAGACCTATTTTAGATACAACATCTTCTGACAAGGTATACCCTAAGTTTACGTTTCTTAATGAAAAATACCCTGCACTCATTACAATATCATTTGTATGAACTCTTTGTTGAAGAAAAGAAGCATCTGGAATAACGCCTGCATCTACAACTGCTTGTACATCTGAAGTAGCACCCGTCCAATGCGTGTAAAAATATTGATCACCTACATTTCTTACTTCAGCTCCTTGACTTCCTTGAATCATAAAAGAAAAATCAATATTTCCTAATTTAAATTCGTTTGATACACTCCAAGTAATCTCTGGGTATGGATTTCCTAAAATAGTTTTATCATCATTTGTAATGATACCATCACCATTTAAATCTTTAACAATAACGTCTTCAGAGATACCGTTAATAGGAATCCAAGGAGAATTCCAATATTCACTCGATAAATCTTTATCTACTACATATCCATAAAAAGAAGAAATTGGATTTCCGATTGAATTAATCCATTGAGAACCTCTACCAAAACCATCTTCCGTTAAAGCTCCATTAGACTCTCCATATTCAAGTAACTCATTTTTATTGGTTGATGCAATTAAAGTAGTGCTCCAAGAAAAATTCTCACTTGAAATGTTTTTAGTTCTTAATTCTAATTCAAAACCACTATTTGCAACTTTACCTAAATTTACGATACCGCTATTAAAACCAGTAACATAAGAAACAGGGTTGTTTAATAATAACTTATCACTTGTTCTCTTATAATAATCTAATGAACCTGAAATTCTATTATTAAATAATCCGAAATCTATCCCTGGGTTAAATTCTTCAGAAGCTTCCCATTGTAACAATGAGTTCACAATATTTAGAGGAGAATTACCTCCCGAAATACTATTACCAACAATAGCATTAGCACCTGTTAATTGTGCCAAATAGGGCCATGCATTAACTGAAACATTTCCTACGTTAAAATTTTCTGCTCCTGTAAGACCGTAACTTACTCTTAATTTTAATTTACTTAAAATATCACTTTCGCTTAAGAAGTTTTCATTATGTGCGTTCCAACCTATAGACAATGCTGGAAAATCACCCCATTTAGAATCTACACCAAAAACAGAACTACCATCTCGTCTGAAAGAAGCTGATACTAGATATTTATTTGCAAAAGCATAATTAATCCTTCCAAAATACCCAATTTTATTTTTTACAACATTAATCTCTCCTTCGTTTATAATCGTAGTAGCGCCTTGTAAGTTTTTTAATAAATCATTAGAATACCCTGTACCTACAATTTGACTTATTTCTTCTTTTCTTTTTTGAATAGTAATACCTGCTAAAGCACTTAACTCATGATCTCCAATTTGTTTATTGTATAATAAAGTGTTATCAGAAATTAACCTTGTTTTAAATCTATTATTTAATAAATATTGTGCTCTACTATTTCCTGCAGAATGGTGTTGTGTTCCATCCCACCTTGTTCTTTTACGTTGTTCTATTGTTACACCGAGGGAAGTTTTAGCGGTAAGACCATCTAAAATTTTATATTGCAAATAAGCAGAACTTAATAATTTAGTATTAAACTCAAAATGTTCTCTTTCCGCATATTGTGCATATGGATTTGAATCTCCAGAAGTACGAGGTCTACTATCACTTCCATCTCCATCTAAATCTAATTCAACCAAATGATTTTCATAAAAATAATCTCCAATTCCAACATTTGGATAAGCATCTCTATTAATAAATTGCAATGTTTCAGCAGAATGGTAGATAGGTAACCAAGGAGATTGACGTGTTGGATTATGAATTGAGGTAGGAAGTGCTCTTCTTTTAGAGAATGAAGGAGTTGCACTTAATCCAAATTTCAAATTATCTGTTAATTTCGTACTTAATTTTAATTTTGCTGAATATAGTTTGTAATCATCAGTTATTACAACACCCTCATCATGCATATATCTTAACGAAGTATTAAATTTTGTATCTTCTGTACCTCCACTTGCCGATAACGAGTGACTTTGAATGAAACCTCCATCAAAAAAAACATCTTGCCAATCTCTATCAATACCTGTTACTTCTACTAATTTTTGTGCATATTGAGTAGTTTCTGAAAGTTGACCCGTTGCGGCGAACTCTTTAGCAGCCCAATCTGCAACGCTCTTTCTATAATCATCACTTCCAAACGCTTTTTTATACCCTGTAAAGGTATTGTAAGAAAATTTTGTTGGTCCTACTTTTCCAGTTTTTGTTGTAATTAAAATTACACCATTTGAACCTTCACTACCATAAATTGCAGCTGATGCCGCATCTTTTAAAACTTCAAAAGATTCTACATCATTCATATCTAAATTTCCTAAGAATCCAGAATCAACAACAATTCCATCCACAACGATTGCGGGTCCAGAATCTGCAGTAATAGAGCCAAAACCCCTAATTGTAATAGTAGGAGCAGCACCAGCTTCTGCACTTGTTGCTTGGATATTTACACCAGAAACCTGACCAATTAAAGCATCATCTACCCTTGCTACTGCAATTTGATCTAGCTTTTCGTTTTTTACTTTTGAGATAGCACCCGTTAAATGGCTTTTCTTTTGAGTACCATATCCCACAACTATAATTTCATCCAAGGAAGATACATCTTCTGTTAGTATTACATTTAAATTTTTTTGACCATCTATGATAACAGCTAGTGACTTAAACCCTAAATAAGAAAACTGTAATACATCTCCATTTTTTACTTTAATGGTAAACTTACCGTCAAAATCAGTTTGAACTCCCTTTGGAGCATTTAGTATTATAACGGATACTCCAGGAAGTGGCGAATTATCTCTCTCTGAAGTTACTAAACCTGTTAAGGTTTTTTCTTGCGCAAACGCAAAAATATTTACTAACATCAATACTAATAATGTTATTTTAAATTTTAATTTCATAATATTATTATATGTTTAAAAATAAATTTGTTCACAAATATTGTGATCATTGATTAACATAATTTTAAAAAAATCATGCCTTAATTCTACTTTCTATTAATATTTTATACATCTGGTTTACCAAATTGGTTTACCAAATATAGTTCTTTATTTCATAAAAACAAAAAACCATTAAAAAATATATATATTTCTAAAATTTAATTTGCTTTGAAATAGTATTAATCTATTTCTTTCTTACTTTTTATCTCTAAAATAAGAAACACCGTCACCACTTAAGAAATCTTCTCTTACTGGACTAAACGTGTCAATTAATTGTCCTTCTTCTAAACAAATTGCACTGTGCAATAAGTTAGGCTCAATATACACTCCATCTCCAGCCGCTACAATTTGCTTTACTCCATCAATTTCAAATTCAAATTTACCTGAAACACAATAGGTAGCTTGTGTATGAAAATGTTGATGCGGAGAACCTAATGCTCCTTCTTCAAATTTTACGCTTACCATCATGATTTGGTTATCGTACCCTAAGAACTTTCTTGATACTCCTCCACCAAGAGATTCCCATTCCATATCTTTTGCAATAATGTACTTTTCACTAAATCGTTTCATAATTTTAATTTATTTGTAATCATAAGAACCTACCCAGGTATAATTCTTATTATTAATTTTTAATGTATGTTTTGCTTCTTTAGAAGCATTTGTATTTGCTGTAATAAACAGTTTTGTAGTTCCTTTGATAGTGGTTATTGAAATAGCTGTGTAATCTGCTGTATCTAAAACCATTTTTAATTCTTTAATAATACTTTTAGAATTTACGGCAGATTCTGAAACAGGGCTATAGCTGCCATGTGCTTCTATTGCCGAAACAAAAATTGTATTTTTAATATTTTTTCTTCTGAGCATTATTGCAGCTTCTCTGCGTAAATTAAATTCAGGATCATTGGCGCCAATTCTAGTAAAAAATATTTCATCTTTATCATCAGAAATTGCTGTTAAACTATAGAATTTACCTTTATTTAGCCAAGAGAATTTCGTATTATCTTTATTTGATTTACCACTGCCTTCTAAAAATAAATGTTGGTATCCGTTTTTACTTCCTAAAGGTTTTAAGGTTTTTGGATGTGTATACTCAAAATTAGTATTCAAAACCTGACCTAAAAAGTAATACGGAAAATCGTATTGATTTGCTTTGTTAGAAACTACTTTCATAATGTCTAATACATATGGTTTTTCGAAATCTTCGTCTTTAATAATTGCTACAGTTCTTTGCATATCTGTTCCTGGATATGTGTTCGATACTTTAGCACTTGAAACTTGTACGTTTTTGTTTGCTGAAGAAAAATAATGTAAGTCTGGATGGTTTTGACTTCCTATTTCATATTTACCATTATAATGAGAGGTTTCATTTTGAGTTACCGTATTATGTGCTATGGTTTGTTTCGCCCAAGTTTTGTTTTCTTTTAGATAATTCCCACCACCCTTTTGTTCAATATTTACAAAACGCGCTAAACCATAATCTTGAAGTACTTCAGCTCCTTTTTCATATACTGAATATGATAATTTATCATAGTGCCCATGACTAGAACCTTGAGAGGCATATTTAAAAACAAGCTCCATATCTTGGTTTCTTAAAATTGCAACACCACCTTGTTTACCCTCGGGTCCATCAGATAAATTAATTGACTTTTTATAAAAGGGTTCTGCTTTTCCATTTTTTATACCCACTGCAACAGCTAAACCAGAATCATCTAATAATACTTTATTTTGTTTTTTAGCAATTGTTAGTAACCCTGCGTCTTGTTTTCCAAAATGATAAGAAATATCTACGGCAGTAACTAAAGCATCATTATAATAAGACATCCCTTTTTGACCATCATTCAATGGAAAAAAATCTCCATCTGCATCAGATAAATTTAAAAGTGCATTAATAGATTTTAAAAGTACTCCGTCTTTGTATTCAAAAATTTTTAATTCTGGTTTTACGTTATGTAAGCCTTCAGCAAAAACTAAAAAAGGATACATTGCATACCGCTGGTAATAAGGGCCTTCATTATAATAACCATCAGGAGAAAAAGGCTCTTCAATGTTTGCTAAAAAACCAGCTTTACCGTCTTTATTCAAAAACCCACCATCATCATCTTTTTCTTTAGCATCTAATTTTAAGTCTTTAATACCATATAAAGCACGATCAATTAATTCTTGATCATTCATTACCAAACCAATCATACCAACAGCTGCATTTCCCCAAGTGCTATGGTTGTGCACTCTTTGGTAAAATTGAGGGTTATCTATAGAAATATGATCTGCAAACGGTTTAAATAGATTTTTTTCTAATTTGTTACGTTCTTCTTCTGATAAGTAATTGTAAATGCAATCATAAGCCTGACTCACATAAACCAACCAATTTGAGTCATTTAGACATTGCCAAAATAATTTACCTCTTGCATAAGACCTTGTTTTTGGATGCAATGGCAATGTTTTATACATTTCCTCATATTGCATTAACATATCTTTTACATATTTAGCATATTTTTCATCATCAAGAATTTGGTATAGAACACCCGCTTTTTGTAATACGAACATATTTCGTTTATGACGAACATGTGAATAACCACCAGAATAATCTAAAGGAATTGGCGTTTCTATACCTAAAGAAATTTCTCCATCTATTTCTTTTTGAACTGCTTTTAAAGTGTTGTCAAAAATTGGAATAGTACCTAATTGTGCTCTAATATTTTTAACACCCTGAGATGTAAGAATTAAGTTCGGGTGAATTCCTTCATTTTTAATACCATTATTTGTATTTTCTATGGTCTTTTTACATGAAACTAAAATTACTATTAACAATAGCAATAAAATGCTTTTTGATATGCTGTTTTTTAATTTCATACGTACTCCTTTGATTATAAATTTAATTAAAATTGGTTAACAATACTAGTATCCTAAGTATAGGTTTATTTAATATTTTAAAAAAAGTTACCAATTCTTGATTTTAACGTATTTGGAACTTGACTAAATAAGCCCATTCAATTAAAAATGGGCTTATCTCTAAAAGTAATTAATTCAAATATTACTCAATAATTATCTTTCTTGTACCTACAACATCTCCACTTACAAGTTTTAAAATATAAACTCCTTTTGCTAATGAAGAAACATCTATTTTGTTATTTTTTAAGCTAGTTGTAGAAACAACTCTCTTTCCTATGATACTAAAAATCTCAGCTTTTTCAATTGATTTAACTGAAGAAATGTTAATCAAATTTTTTGCAGGATTTGGATATACACTAAAGTTTGCAGCAAAAATATCTTCTGTAGAAGCTGTTGCCGTAGCAACAAGACTTATATTGTCAAAAAACACTTCATTTGAAGAATCTACAGCTAATGGAGCTCTCACATAAATTATAATTTTACTTGTAGATGCTGTAAAATCAAAAGTATTTGTAGTAAAATTATTAGTTGTTGCGTTTGATTTACTTGAATTAAAATCATTTGTAATGTTAAAATAACCATCAACAGAAGCACTCGAGCTAGTTAAACCATCTTCAGAAATAATTTCAGTATTTAATATAAACACTTCTGTAGGAACATTTTCAGCCTCAGAACGTGAATCAAGAGTAAAAGTATATTCAGTACCTGAAGTAACAGCTATTACTTGATACAAACGACGGCAAGCTTCATACAACTTAACTCCTCTAGTTTTAACCCCCTGATCTGAACCAGCACTATAATCCCATTGACCATCAGAGGTAGAACCAGGTTGCTCATCCGCGTCACCACAATTTGCTTCAAGCCAATCAGCTAAATCTGAATTATACCAAATAACTCTATAAGGACTATCAATATCAGTTCCCGAATCATCTTGTATTGTACTATTAGGTGTCATATCCCAAGCATCTGCATTATCACTAGTACTACTAGTATGCTCATCTGCAGTGCCATTCAACACAAGGTTAGTTTGTGCAAAAAATGTTGTGCTTGCTATTAAAGCAATAAAAAGTAATGTTTTTTTCATAAGAGTAAATTTTAAAAATAGATTAAACTATAATAATTAATATTGGTTTACCAAATTGGTTTACCAAAAATACAAATAAAATTGGATAATAAAAATTTTATGATAACTATTTTAAAAATAGATTAAACTATAATAATTAATATTGGTTTACCAAATTGGTTTACCAAAAATACAAATAAAATTGGATAATAAAAATTTTATGATAACTATTTTAAAAATCTAGTTCTTAATTAGTTAAAAAAAATAAAAAATTATTTACATTTTAATTATTGTTATAAATGTAAATCAGACTCATTATTCTAGAATGGTTATTAGTTTTGAAACTGAGTTTTGCCCATCATTAATTTTAATAATGTACAGACCACTTTTTAATGATGAAATATCTAAATTAAAATTATGAACCGTGTTTAATAATTTTTTTTCTAATACTTCTCTACCATCAATGCTAAAAAGTTTAATTTCTTTTATTTTTTGATTTACACTTTTAATATGAAGTACATCGTTTGCCGGAACAGGATAAACTAATACATTTTTATTAAATTCAAAATCATTTACAGAAAGTACTGCATCTCCATAAAACTCTATTTCTCCAATTGCTGTCCATTTACTAGTTCTTGTATCTCCTGTATTATTAAATCTTCCATAGCCTAATAGTTTCACATAACGAGCGTTGACATCTACATCATATTTATTAAACTCTGTGGTATTGGTTGCAGTTAATAACAAATCTCCAGAAGTAGGTAAGATCATTGAAAAATCTGAGGAGTCCGTTCCTGTGGTAGACACCCAAATTTGAATTCCAAAAGAGTCTGATTTGTTTGTTGTATTAAATTGGATAAAATCTAGAGAATGGTTACTACCTATATCGTAAATAATATACTCTCCATCTCCTTTATAATCTACAGACAAAACATCTCCATCATCAGCCGCCCAAACGGAGGTCATATTTTTATCTAAAGTATTAACTGCATAATTCTCTTTTGGAGGAGTAGCACTAAGGTTTACTTCTTCTTTCGAAAAAGAATGTATTGTAACTGGATCGCCTGCAACACCTGTATTAATTAAATTTGTAAGAGCAGTAGCATCTTGAGTAATAGTTAACGTTCTTACAATATCATCACCTCCTGCATCTTGCGTGAAAGTTACCGTGCCAGTTCTACTAACTGTAGCTGTATTTTCAGTAACTGTAACTGAAACTGTTTCATCACCAGTGCCCGAACTAATATCAATAGAAATCCAAGCATCGTTAGACAAAGCTGTCCAACTTACATTAGCCGTAACAAAAACATCAGAACTCGCGGCATCAGGATTAAGTGTTGGAAAACTACTAACAGTTAAAGATTCTGACTCTTCAATAGTACAATCACCATTGTTTATATTTGCCCCTAAATTATCTAAAAAACAAGCTCCAATTCCATATCCAACCATAGCATCAGTTGTCGGTGTATAAGTGCCCATATTTGCACCTTTGCCTGCAGACCCAGTTCCTGAAAAAGAAAAAATTTCCTCAACAGCAGTAGCCGTAATACCCGTCTCCTTAGAAAAACCTGTATTTGTTGCACCTAAATCAGTTCCAGTATAAACGTTTCCAGTATACGCTAAAAGAGCACCAAGACTTGCATAATCACCCTTAATAACTTCTGTTAAATTTGAGTTACCATCCGTAAAATAAATTAAGTTGTATTCAACTATTCCTGAAGGATCATTGGATCCTTTAGCTGTGTTATAATATAAAGGAGCATTGGTGTTTATAATTGTGTTATTAGAAAGATTGATGTTTTCAATTTTTTGATATCCGTTTGTAGTACCCGTTGCATCACAAGCAACTGCACTATTGTCTCCTCCTCCTAAAAACGTAATCCCATTATTCCACTGAGCTTGCGAATAAACATTAACGCAATCTTGAATATAATTATTAGTAATTGTATGATTACTATCAGTAATTCTAATTCCTCCTGTTCCTTCAACATCTTCGCCTAAAAAATAATTCCCATCAACTAAAGCATTAGAACCATGACGAAGTACTAAAGAACCTCTACATCTTCTAAATGTGTTATTGGTAAATATGTTATTCTTACTTTTATTCGTGATAATTTCATTTTCACCGTCAGCTTCAACAAAATAATTATTTTTAACTGTAGTATTATTATTTACATTTTGCTCACCACTAGCACCCAAACGTATCGTTTCACTGTCTCCCGCATTCGTTAACGAAGTATCCGTTTTTGCATATTTATAGAAATAATTATTACTAATAGTATGACTAACTGTTTTACAAGCGGCATCTTCAGCATTGTATTGAAGTTCAACTAAAACCATAACTCCTGCATTTGATTTATTCATAAATGAACAGTTAGTTACGGTATTATGAGTTCCATACAAGACAATCCATCTATGTTTTACACTTGTCCCAGTCTCAGAATCATCTGGATCAACCGTTAAACCATCAATAGCACAATTTTGAATTTTACTATAATTAGCATACTTAGAGCCATCTCTGAATTCAATAAAATTGCTAGCACCATAACCACCTTTCCAGTGAAAACCGTCAACAATAACGTGATCTCCTCCAATACTCATTTTTAAACCACCAGTAAACTTAACCCCTCCAGGAGTTGCCGATTTAAATGTAATAGGCAAAGCTGCAGTGCCTGTTGTTGGTGAAAATTTAATTCTTTCATCTGAAGTATATGTCCCATTTGCTAAAACAACAGTATCTCCTGCTCCAAGCGATAATCCAGCGAGTTGATTTGGATTAGTAATAGTATGAGTAGTTTGTGAAAATATACTCACTGAGAACAACCATAAAAAAAAGAAATTTTTCGAGAATGTTAGAACATAAACTTTCATAATTATTGTATTAGTATTTTTTTAAATCGATTATTAACTATCACTATATAAATGCCTTTAGGAAGTTTGGTTACTTCTATTTTGCCTTTAGACAAAGCAATGTAATTTTGTAGCACAATTCGTCCAAGTGAATCTATAATTTTAACAGATCCAATATTTTTATTTTTTAAAAGTATCGTTAAATAATTTCCCTTTATTGGATTAGGATAAAGTTGTAATTCTGTGTCATTATCAAAAGCAACTATATTTAAAGTTTGATCTGCACCAAAACCAAGTTTTAAGCCTACATCTGCTATTGAATAAGGAAGGTTGGTGCCACCTGAATTGAACTCTTCTGCACCTGTATCGAAATCTGTAGATCTTATACCTCCTGTAATATCAGTACTTAAAAAGTTATAAGTTCCTAAACCTGAATTTAAAGCAGCACTTCCGCTTGTAATGTTGTAAAAATCACTTCCACTTGTTAACAACCCAGAAGTTACTGTTTGGTTTGAGTTTAAGCCATTTATTAGATCCCAATTTCCGTTTTGAGTTATGTTTCCTTCATAAATTGAAGTACCAAAAGGAACTGTAGTTTCTTCAAAAGCAGAATCACTAGAATTTAGCATTATATTGTTTGCAACTATTAAGTTTTCTGGAGCTAAAGTCAAAGCGCTATTAACTTTAGTTCCAATACGTATTGCTAAATCACAATTTACAAGTGTATTATTTATTATTTGTACATTTTTTACTTGATAGTATTCATTTAACGCAGAATTCGGCTTACCATTACTAACATTTATACCTCCTGTAGCTCCAGAACCAGAACCACTTGGTTTTCTATGATTAACACCTTCAATATAGTTATTGTAAATCTTGTGGTCTTCACCTATAACTCTAATCCCACCTGAAAAAGAATTATTATTAGCAAAAAAGTAATTACCATAAACTTCAGTATTATTGCCATGTCTTAAAGTTAAAGTTCCTTGAAAATCTCTAAAAGTGTTATTATAATATTTGTTACTACCGCATTTATTAGAAATAATTTCTACTTCGCCTGACCAATTATTAAAAAAATTATCATAAACCTCTGTAAAAGAATCAGAAAGAGATGTTGTGCTAACACCTATACGTATGGCATCTTGGTCGTTTAATCCATTAACATCATTATTTACTGGAACTCTATCTGCAAAATAGTTATGATGAATTTTAGAATAATCTGGAGTTGAATTATTATGATTATCGTTAATAATACTACCAACACCATTTTTACCAATAAATGAAGAATAACTTACTTCATTATACTCCCCATAAATAATAATCCATTTAAATTTAAGTGTTTCTTGACTTGATGTACCATTATAAGAATCTATTTTTATGTTTCTAACGATACAATTTACACAATCGTTATTACTTGTATCTCTAAACTCAATAATTGGTTCAATTTTATCTCCATTTGTAATAAGACCAGATGCATTTTGAAAAATAACGCCTTCAAAAATAATATAAGAACCTCCTAAACTAATATTTGATCGACCTTCAAAAAATACATTCCCAGGAGTTTGTGCCTTAATCGTTATTGGATTTGATTCTGTTCCAGTTTTATTAATATTAATTTGAACATCGGTCCATGTTTGGTTTGCTAATATTATAGTTGTACCAGCTGAAGCGTTTGATATCGCTGCATTTAATTCATAATTTGTAGAAACTTGCTGGCTATATACAGAAACTATACTTAAAATGATAAAAAAACAGAAAGAGATTAAATATTTACTCATAAATTAATTCTAAAAAATTAAAAGTCAAACTACATATTATAAACACCACCATTAATATCTAGTGTTGCACCAGTGATAAAACCATCATATTCCGAAGCTAAATACAAAACAGCTCTTGCAACATCTGCTGCGTTCCCTGCTCTTTGGATTGGAATACCTGCAGTTGTTGCTGCTGCAGACTCTTTTGTTGTATGCGTGTTATGAAAAGAAGTACCTAGAATAAGACCAGGAGCAACTGCATTTACTCTTATTCCTTGAGGACCTAATTCTGTTGAAAGTGCACGAGTATAAGTTAATATTGCACCTTTACTTGTAGCATATGCCAAAGAACCTGGATGACCACCTTTTCTGCCTGCTAAAGATGCTAGGTTAACAATACTACTATTTTCATTTTTAGCCAAATAAGGAGCTGCAGCTTTAGTTACATACATCATAGAGGTAAGGTTTATATCCATTACTTTATTCCAAAAATCAGTTGTTATATCATTTAAAAGGTAACGTGCTACAAGAGATCCAGCATTATTGATAAGAATATCTAAACTACCTAAACTTTTTAATGTTTCAGCAACTAACTCAACTGCATCTTCTTCTATTGTTAAGTCACCAGCTATTGCAACCGCTTTTTGTCCTTTGCTGGTTGCGTATTGTATCAATTTATTTGCAGTAGCAGCACTAGAAAAATAATGTATAGAAACATTAGCCCCACTATCGATAAAATGTTTTGTTATAGACTCTCCAATACCTTGTGCTCCTGCTGTTATAAGTATGTTTTTTCCTTTTAATTTATCGTTGATTTTCATCTTATTCTAAGTTAATTAATCATTTTTCGTAAAATAGCCTTCATTAGAAACTGCAGCATCACTTATAGAGATACTTCCGGTTTTAAACCACACTTCCGCATAATTTTCATCTGCATATTGTTTTTGCACATCGCCACCATGTGTTTCTGCTCCAGAACACCAATTTTTATTTACTTCAGGCGATTTCCCATTGGTCTGGTTGTAGCAACCTAATTTAAAAAAACAGCCTTCACCTGCATATGCCTTTTCGCGTTCCACGCCATCTTGACCTATTGGTACAAATAATTTTTGTGTTTGCTCTGGTATATCCGCAGTTGTTGTATATTCTGATACAATTAAATTTTTTGTAAACATTTTGGTTTCGTAACCTTTACTACTAAATTTCAAGGTCATAATGCCTTCCTTAACCTCAATTTCATAACTAAATTCTTCACCTAACGCAATACCCTCTTTAGGTTCTTCTGGATAGGTGTTTACCTCAGTACCAATAACAGAAAAATCATTGCCCCAAACTGCTGAAGAATAATCCCATCTTCCAGAGTTATTATCACCTTTTGTATTAATTTCATAATGCCAAAAAACCGAACCTTTTGTATGACCTGGAAATTTCTTGTAAAATATTTTAAGTGGTTCATTTTCATGTCCATCTGCACTATGAATTTGACCTACAACAACAGAGTATGAAGCTGCAACACGAGCATCTCCAGTTGACGAAACATTCATAATTTTAAGTGTAGCCTTCAATTTATCATTCGCAGTTTTTGGATACCATTTTTTTACTTGCGCCAATTCGGTTCTTGTATTGTTTGAGGTTCCATGCGTATCTCCTCCATTTGGTGCTTTAAAAACGACCCAATCGCTATTGCCATCATTTGTAGTATAAAAGTAATCTTTGTTTTCAAAATTATTTGCAATACCCGCATTTGAACCATCACCTAAAATCAATTTCCAATCATCAAAAAAGGAAATAACATCACTTGCATATATTGATTTTTGTAGTGCTTTTTTTGTAGTATTTGAACAACTATTAAGTGCAAAAAAAATACCTAAAATCACAAATGCTGCTACTATTGATAATTCTTTTTTATTCATTTTTTAATGATTTATTTTTTAAAAATAATTTAAAAGTGCCACTATACCATTGTATGAAATCACTAAAGAGAAAAATAATGCTGCATACAAACCAATATAAATACCTAAGCTTGTTTTATAATCTTTCATTACTTTTTCACTACGTAACATGAGTATAATACCTAGTATTACAATTGGTAGTACAAATACGTTAAACACTTGAGATAGAATTTGAATTTCAATTGGGTTTGCACCAAAAGCAGGACCAATTAAAGCAACCAAACAAGCTATAGCAGTTATAATTCTAAATTGTCTAGAGTTAGTATCTAAAATTCCAGATTGATAATCTGCGACTAATAAAGGTGCTATTAATAAACATGGGAAAATTGATGATAAACCTGCACTTAAAGCGCCAAAAAAGAAAATAGTAACTGCCCATTTACCTGCAACAGGTTCTAAGGTATTTGCCATATCTAATACATGAGTAACTTCTTTTCCATCATAAAACAAAGCGCCCGCGGCTACAGCCATTATAACACCACTTATTACAAATATTAAAATAGCAGCAGTTATCGCATCCTTTTTTTGTTGATTTAAATTTTTAATTGTCCAACCCTTACCTTTAACAAACAGAGGTCTAGATAAAAATGTTGCAGAAGCCATCGTAGTGCCAACAAATGCTGCTACTAACATTTTTCCTCCAGGCACATCTGGAATTGTTGGTATTAATCCTTTGACAACATCGATAGATAACGGCTGCACAAATAGTAAGGATAATACAAATGAAAGGCCCATCATGGTCACAAAAATGACAAGGATTTTTTCAAAAAACGTGTACTTACCTACTAACATTAATAGATAGAAAGTAGCAATAATTAAAATGGCTGTTATTAAAACGGTTTCATATTCATAGCCTCTTAAACCTTCAAAATTTAGTGCTAATATTTCAAAAATAATATTGGATGAAATTCCTAAAATTCCCATTAGCGAGTTCCATTGTCCGAACGTTATTCCAACGATAATAAGTATCGCTAATAATTTACCATATTTTAAATGCTTCTTAAAACCGTAGAGTGCTGTTTCACCAGTTAATAAGGCATAATTTCCATATGCAAACATTAAAATTCCTGAAAAAAAGCAACTTAATAAAAGTACCCACAATAATTGCATATTAAATTTACTTCCAGCCACAATCATAGAGGTTACGCTACCTGTGCCAATGGTATAACCAATAGCAAAAATACCAGGACCAAAACCTAATATAATGGCGATAACGCTCTTTAATAAAGACTTTTTGTTTTCGGTTTCTTGCATGGTTTTATCTATTTATTTCCTTAATTTTTCCAGTCGGTATGATGAAATTTTTCAGAATTATAGTCTATTCTTTGATACGTATGTGCTCCAAAATAATCACGTTGGGCTTGAATTATATTTGCTGATGCATATACTGTTGTAATTCCATTAAAAAATTGAATAGCTTCGCTTAATGCGGGTACTGTTAAATCATTTAACACACATTGTGATACTACTTTTTTTGCTGATGGTTTGTAGTGATTAATCATAGCTATTATCTGCGCATTAACTAATAAATTATCAGTATCCTTAAGGACTTCAACCAAATCTTGCATTAACCTAGATTTTATAATACAACCGTTTGTCCATATTCTAGCAATTTCGCTTAGATTTAAATTCCACGAAAACTTCTTTGAAGCTTCGTTTATGAGTTTAAAACCTTGATAATGATTTATAATTCTTGCAAACTGATAGGCTTCTAACACATTATTTGTGGTTACATTTAATTCTGAAGAACTTTGCCTTTCAAAATTAATATTTAGTCGAATTCGTTCTTCTTTATAAAACGAAATATATCTAGAAAATAAAGCGGAAGCAATTAATGTACTTGGCACGCCAAGTTCAGCAGAAGCAATCGTCGTCCAGTTTCCTGTACCTTTATTTCCTGCTGTATCCAGTATTTTATTTACCAACCAATCTTCACCTTCTTTTTTTCTTAAAATGGAAGTTGTTATTTCTAATAAGTAACTACTTGCTTTGTCTTTCCAACTATCTAAAGTATTAGCAATCTGATCTGGATTTTGACCTGAATTTTTTAAAATAGTTGACACCTCAGCAAGTAACTGCATTTCTACATACTCGATACCATTGTGTACCATTTTTATAAAATGACCACTGCCTTCTGGTCCAACATAGGTGCAACATGGTAAATTATTTTCATCTTTAGCTGAAATTGTTTCTAGATAATCTTTTACTTGTGTATATGTTTCTTTGTCTCCACTTGGCATAATAGATGGCCCTTTTAAAGCGCCTTCTTCTCCGCCAGAAATACCTGCGCCTATAAAATGAATGTTTTTAGTTTTTAGATACTCGATGCGTTCTTTTGTTTTTTTATAGTTAGAATTTCCACCATCAATTAAAATATCATTTTCAGATAAATGTGGTAATAAATCCTTAATAACATAATCTATAGTTTTCCCTGCATTAACCATAAGCATAATACGTCTTGGTTGTTGTAAAGTATTTACAAAAGCAGAAATATCATCAAAAGCAGAAGCAGAAGATAGTTCAGGAAATTCTGATTTAAATTTTTTAGCTACATCAACTTCTAAACCGTCAACATGTCTGTTAAACATAGAGATTTTAAATCCGTTATTTGCTAAATTTCTACAGAGGCTTTTCCCCATGACACCGAGGCCAAATAACCCAAATTCTGATTTACGTTCTAATTGATTTTTCACAAGGGCAATAATTTCTTTTGGTTTTAAATTAATATCAATTTTTATGGCGTCTTTGGGTTCTTCTAAAATATCAAATTGCGATTTCAACATCTCTGAATTCATAAAATGATTTGTACGTTTATTGATTCTATCCGTTATTTCCTCAAACGAACCCTGAAGAAAAATCCATTTTGTATTGTTTTGAATATCTTTAGATAATAGTTCTCGATACTTCTTTTTTAATGCAGAACAAACAATGATACAGCTATTCTTTTCTAGTTGCTTTTTAGCTAAACTATTTAGCGATTGTAACCATCCAAATCGATCTCCATCGGTTAAGGCTTGTCCTCTAGACATTTTAATGATATTACTTTTTGCATGAAAATCATCTCCATCAAAAAAAGGAATATTTAAGTCTTCCGCTAGTAATTTTCCAACAGTGCTCTTTCCACTTCCTGAAACACCCATTATGAAAATTATTTTTTTCATTAATTAGATATTGTAATTAGTCTCGATTGATTTAACCGGCTTCCAGAAACTTTAATTATATAGGTTCCATTACTTAATATAGACACATCAAGAACCTCTTTAGTGGCATTTATGATTGCTTTTTCTATAACTTTTCTTCCATCTATTGTATACATCTCTATATGATCAGCTTCTTGGTGCAGGCCGCTAAAGTGTATACTATTTTTAGCCGGATTAGGAAAAATAGAAAATCCTGTATTTGATTCTGAAGATGCTAGTGACAGCGTTTCAACTTCTTGAATACTAAAATTTGCAAACAATACATTTTCGTCTCTGAGGTCCTGTGAATTATTTAGACTTCTATAAATTCCCCATTTTGGCCTTACAAATTCTGCATTTTGCCTCCAATTAACAATGTCATTGTTTGTATATGCAAATAGAACAGAATTATCGCTTATCTTTTTTACTTCTATATCATAGGTTCCGGAAATTCCGTATTCTATTCTTTCAGTAACTTCCATCCAGGTATCAACCAGAGGTAATAAATCTGTTTGTGCCAATGTGATTTGCGTGTCAGTTTCAGCATAGCGCAATTCTAAGCGATCTGGACTTCCTTTTCTTGCTGTTAGTGTATACATTGGCATACTTGCTAAAGAACCTCCTACGGATTTTAACTGGTGTAAATGCGTAAAATTTGGAGAGGATTGAAACCCGCTTGATAATTTAAATTTCCATTTATAAATCACTTTTTCACCAACGATACCAAGTAAGTTATCTGGCGATTTATCATATGCTTTTATTTCATTACGCTGTCTATCAAACTTAATACATTTATCATTATCAGGTGATACATGAATATAAAAACGAAAAACATTTGCATTTAAATCAGTATCATAAACTTCATCAATATGGTCACCAAAGCTTGTATGATTGCAATCAGGCACTTCAATTGGATTATAGTCAGGAGCTAAAACTGATGTAATTAAACTATAAGTATTTCCAGGACCGTCTGCATCTAAAACAATTTGTCCATGAATATTAATAGATATAAAAAGAAAAGTTAAAACATATAAAGATTTCATTCTGTAGTAGCTTAATTTCTCGATTATTTACTTTCACTTGGTTTCTCTCCTGAAGCTAGTTTTGCATCTTTAAACCATACTTCTGCATAACTTCCATTAGCATATTGTTTTACAATATTTCCATTATAGGTTTCTGACTTCGTGCTTTTTGGGTTAGCCTGATTATAACACCCTTGTTTGAAATAATTTTTTTCTCCTGCATAGGCAGTTTCACGTTCAACTCCGCCTCCTTTTTCTCTATTTGCATATACTTTTAATACTTGTTCTGGAATGTCTGATTTTTTAGTAAAATCTGATTTAATCAAGCTTTTAGTAAATGTTATAGTTTCATGACCTTCACTTGTAAATATTAAATACATAATGCCTCTGTAAACATTTATTTCATAAGTAAACTCCTCCCCTAATGCAATTCCGTTTTTTGGCTCTTCAGGATAAGTAGTTGTATCTTTACCAACCACAGAAAAATCGTGTCCCCAAACTGCAGTAGAATAATCAAATCGCCCAATATTATCACCCTTTGTATTGATTTCATAATTCCAGAATACAGAACCTTTTAAGTGTCCAGGAAACTTTTTGTAGTATATTTTTAGTGGTTCGTTTTCATGACCTTCATCACTATGAATTTGCCCAATTACCACTGCATATGAAGAAGCGGCCGTTGCATCTCCTGAAGTTGATACGTGCTGTACTTTTACAGTACCTGCTAACTTGCCACCAACCTCTGGAATCCAATGTGCATTTTCACCTAATTCGGTTCTTGTGTTACTAGATGTTCTTGAAGTAATACCGGCGTTTGGTGCTTTATAGACTACCCAATCTGTTCCATTTTCATTTTCAATATAAAAAAAATTATCTTTTTGGTAATTTATCAAATCATCAACATGGGTTCCATCTCCAAGAAGGATTTTCCATTTATCCATAAAAGGAATTACATCACTTGGATATTTTGTAATAATTTCCGATTGAATAGCTGAATTTGAACTGATTTTAGAATTATTTTTACAGGCAACTATTATTAAAAAAATTACTATTGTAAATAATACTTTTTTCATTTAATTAATTTATAATTAATACATTATCGTCATCACTAAATTTTCTTCTGTTTTTATTTGTCCAGATTTCATCAAGTTATTATCAGACTCCACATTATTCTTTGCCCCCCAAAGAATAGACACAAACTGAACTGGGTTATTTTTAAATGTATTTTTAGTTATATTTACATTCACAATACCATTATGATTTAGTAGTCTTTTATTTTTCTCTTTTGCGCCACAATTTATAAATGTGCTGTTTGTTAACAAAAGGTTACCACCAATAGTAGATTCATCATATCCTCCTCTGTAATAATCAATAACATTTGCTTTTATAGTATTGAAATTACAGTTATTTATAGTTAAGTATTCTGTATTATAATCGCCTTTATCATTTTTTTCTTCAGATAATTCTATTCCGTTTTCGCAATTTGAAATTGTTGTGTTTTCAAAAGTAATACGCTCAGCAAAAGATTCTTTATAGGCTTTTAGCACGTAATTAAAATTACTTATTTTAGAATTTGAAACGGTTAATCCAAAATGATTAGACATGTTCTGTTTTAAACTTGCAAAAGCATAATTTGAAATATTTCCTTTTAAAACTATATTATTTATGGTTAGTTTCCCTTCAGGTTGTAATGAAAATAGTGGTGTGTTAGATGCTCCAGAAAAAATAAGCTGTGCTTTATCATTTGGTTCTGATTGAATCGTCAATGTTTTATTAATTACTAAGGATTTATCTATATTATAAACACCTTTTATTAATGAGATAACATCACCATTGCTCGCTCCGTTTATTTTAGTTTGTAATTCTTCTGCGCTAGTAACAGCATGTATTACTGGCTCTCTGGCTTTCACTTCATTAGAAAACCAAGTCGTGCCATATTTAGATTTGTCTAAAATATTAGGATTGAAAACATCTTTACCAATTATTGCACCAATACTATTATTGTCTTTTCTAGAAACACGTAATAAATCTGTTTCAATAGTATTAAAATCGAAACCATTAAAGGCTTCAAAATCATCAGGTATTCCTGTGGGGATATAAATATTATCTGATATTTTTTTTAAATCTAAAGAGGCTTCAATTATACCTCCATTAAAGTCTTTAAAAGCAACTCCTTGATTTTTTATTATGTTCTTCATAAAGGCGACACCATCTGCTTTGTCGTTTTCCACAACAATACTTTCTAATCCTTTTTCATTGTAAATAATATTGTTTGCAACAGTTGTTCTAATGGCTCTTGCCGATCGAATTTCAGACTTAGGCAATACCTTTGCTTGTGCAATGTTTGTGCCTACTCCAAATTGCCAAGGAGAACTACAATTTACATAGGTGTTATAGGCTACAACTACATCTGTAACTTGGTTGTAGCGGTTTAACGGTGATTTAGGAATGCCATTCATGACAGCCAATGGACTTCTAAAACTCTTTCCTTTTAGTCCGTAAAAATAGTTATTGACAACCCAATGTCCTGTATTAATAATTCGGATTCCTCCATAGTTTTCGTTCTCACCATCTCCAATAAAATAATTTCCATCAATCATAGAGTAGTTACCATGACGCGTTACAAGAGAACCTTCACTCTTATAAAATACGTTGTTTTTAAATATATTAAAATTTGTTTTACTTGAAATCACTTCAACTTCGCCATTGCATTCTTCAAATAAATTATTTGCCACCATTGTATGACTTGGTGACATAGAAGTATAACTATCCCCTAATTGAATGGTTTCTCCGCTTGGACCGCCTTTTACTGGTCTTGGCCCAAAATGATTGTTAACAATTTGATGGTAATTATTAATGCTTTCTATACCAGCAATACTAACTCTTACAGTGGGTCCTCTGTTAGTTTTACCTGCAATATAGCAGTTGCTTAATGTGTTGTGACGGCCCCAAAACTGAACCCATAAATCGCTTTTATCTCGCTTTGATTTATTAAAATCTTCAATAACACAATTGGTGACTTTACAATTATTTGAAATTTCATCTGGTTTATCTTTACTGCTTATCTTAAAATTTATGACTGCGTCGGATGGTGAGAATCCGTTCTTAAAATATAACCCTTCAACTACTAAATATTCACCTCCAAATTTTAAATAAGATTCACCCTCAATAGCTACTTTACCAGTGGTTTCTGCTCTAATAATTATAGGTTTGTCTTTTGTTCCTTTGCCTCTAAATTTAATTTTTACATCTTTCCAAATTCCATTTGCCAAAATAATCTGGTCTCCAGCTTCACTAGAGTCAATTGCTTTATTAAGCTCATCGATATTAGTAACCATAATTGAATTAACTATCTTAGAATTACTACAAGCAATAAGTAGTATACATAAACCGAAACTGTATATTATTTTTTTCATATTGATATTATGTTTTATAACTTTAGATGCGTTATTTTTTTTAAAGACTTTTTGTATTGTAATATAGTTTAGATTATTGGATATTAATCTTTTTTGTTTGTGCCAGAAACATCTGCATATAACGCCCTAAAATAAATACCATTTATAAAGCAAAAAAAATTTAGATGATTATTAGTTAATTCGTTTTGATATAAATATTTACTAGTGGTTTACCAAATTGGTTTACCAAAAATATGTATTTATTAATCAATAAACAAACTTATTTCATTTAATGTAGTTCTTATCTAAAAGAAACTAAGAGTGCACATAAATGTTCAAAGGTCACTGCCTCCCCAAATTTATAATTCTTCAAGCAGTTTACTTCAAATTAAGATTTAGTTTAAGCTACCGAGATGTACAAGAATTAATGTCAATTAAAGGTTTAAAAGTGTATCATGCCACTATTCAACGGTGGGTATTTAAGTTCACACCCCTTGTTGAACAACAATTCAGAAAAAGGAAGAAAATAGTTGGATAAAGATGGAGTTATAATGAAACTTTTAAAAGAAATGGGGTATGATCAAATGAAAGGTAAAAATGTCAAACTCATCGATCCTGAGAATACGTATACAATTAATACCATCATGGAGAAAGTTTCTCGATCGTTCACCCATTTTAGAAAAGCAGCAGGTATTGAAACTCCATTTACTCTAAAACATCTGAGAAAAATATACCTCACATGGGTATTTCATACCATGGGAAGTGACACCAAATTATTGTCATCTCACACTTCAATGAAGGTATTAGAAAACCACTACATCAATCCACTTTTATTAAACGTTGAAGAAGAGAAATTAATGAAGGTTAAAGTCTTTGGATAGTTGTATTTTATCTAACACAAGAGTCTAGCACGTATAACACAAATAGGATTATATATTTGTAACTACTTGAAAATGAATGAATAAGATTGAGTGAATTTGGGTGATAAAGAGTGTTATGAGCCCGACGAGCTACCTACTGCTCTATCCCGCGATTTAGACTGCAAATATAAGATAGTTTTTAAGTTCTACAAGGTTTATTTGAATATAATTTAGAAAGAGTAAGGTGTTTTTAGTTCAAACACAAAACCTGCATTTGATGGTAATTCATAGGATTCTCTAGCACAAATATCTAACACAGACTCGAAATCTATTTTTTTAATTATCAAACAAACGGCAACCATTAAACCAAGACTGTTTTAAGACCCTTTGGAGTCATTTTAAGAGACAATTAAGCACACTTGAAAAGGACAAACATTATACTCATTTAGACACTCTAGTGCTATAGAAATCTTTAAGAGAACTGGTTCTACGAGAAATAGCTGAATTGAAGGAGGAAAAGTTGCCTATGGAAATGTACCATCTTCAAACCAAATTGTATTTATATCTAAATTAATAAATATTATATATTTACGTATTGTTTAAAATTACTAATCATATGTAAGATATACTGTAGCATGAATTTTACCACTTGGTGGTCTAAAAGACATAAAAGGCCCTGGTCCATTCGGTCCGTTCCAATTGTTAGCATATACTCCACCAGGAGAACGACAACTTAAATCACTCATTACAAATATAAATCCATTCGCTTTAACTGGGATTGTTACACTATCATCCCATATAGTATTACCACTCGCATAATTCATTGAAATTGGACCAGAACTATTCATATTTCCTACTAATGGACCACCTTTATTAAATATAACTCGAGGTTGCCCAGAATTTGGACTATAATACATAGCATAAAATTGTCCCGTCATTGGTTTTTGAATATAATTAATTTGAAAACCGACCATTTGTCCATCTTGTGGAACTCTAAATCCGTAAAAGTTGTTATAAGATGTTTGACCAGTTGGTTGTGGTCCTAATTGGGGTAATTTGTGTCCATTTAGAGGTGTAGTAAAGACATTGTTCTGTTGAATATGGTCAGTAATAGGAAAATCCCCAGGACTTGGAGTTGGTGCTCCAGCCCAACTATTTCCTTCTAAATGTATGAATTCAAAATTTTTCGCAAGTAGCGGCATTATATTATTATTAGTACTATCTTCTCCAGTATATAGGATATATGGACCAAGTGGATCTACAGCAACATTTTGAGGGGGAGCATTATTTGACCATTGTGTAGGACTTCCAGTCAATTCCATCGAAAACGAAACGCCCACCGCACCATTATTTGAACCTCCTGGACCCTGAGGACCCTGAGGACCCTCTGGGCCTGGTAAAGAACTTCCAGAACTCTTTGCGTACAATGCAAATGGCACACTCATTAATTGACTTGTTCCATTAATAGTGTAGCTAGTTCCCCCTGTTGGGTCTGTCTCGGTTTTTATAAAATAAGGACCTGCACTCCAATCTATTAAACTAAAATTACCTGAGGTGCTGCTTCCTCTACCTATCTCTAAACTTACCAACCCATTTGAGTTAGCATCTACCGAGTGAGTTTCTGTATACACCACTGTTCCTGTTATGCTACTCTGTAAGATACTTATCTGCATCCCCACAGTTTGATTGGCTACAAGCGTATTGTTTGCGTCTCGAACAACGGCTTGATAACTCATCTTCTCTGGTGATTGAGCATAAATACTCAGACTTAGAAATAATAAAATTAGAAATGAATAATGGTTTTTCATAGCTATTGTTTTTTAATGACTTTAAAAGTCTTTAATGGTTTATTTTTTTTAGTAAGTTTTAATAAATACATCCCTACAGATAAATTCTTCATGGGAATCTCTGTGCTAGTAATTCTGATTGGGTTACTGGCTATCGTTTTACCATTTAGATCAAAAAGGGTGTATTGTAGGTTTTTTAATGTGGTGTCTGTAATTTTCAACACAATAAAATCTGTTGTGGGATTTGGGTAGGTAACTGCTGATAATTGAGCAGCTAAAAGCCCTGGGTTACTTAAGGTTTGAAATTCAAATGCTTGCTGCACTCCTTGTGAAACAGAACCTGTAGTTGATATGTTAGTTGTATACACTAATTGACCAACAGTATAGCTTGAGGCGCCTCCTGTACCTGATGCATTCCCACCAGTTGAAGGTATAGTTTCTTGAGCATGACTTAATTGAAGTACACACAAAAAAATTAAGGTGAGGTTTGATTTTTTCATAATTTATATTAATCTCAAATATAAAAAATAAAAGTCAAACCTACTTAAGAAGTTTAGAACTCCCTATATTGAAAGAAGAAGATATTATCATCTCACACTTCAATGAAGGCATTAGAAAACCACTACATCAATCTACTTTTATTAAACGTTGAAGTTGAGAAATTAATGAAGGTTAAAGTCTTTGGATAGTCGTATTTTTTATCTAACACAAGAGTCTAGCACAGAGAACACAAAAAGGATTATATATTTGTACTTCCTCAAATATTTGCTGATTCATATGAGCATCATATAAATAAAGAGTTTGCCAAACTTTATTTGATTTTTTTTAATTCATTTAAAATTTCAGCTTAAAAATTAAAAAGAAACTATCTTTGCGGCATGGAGCATAAATCAGGTTTTGTAAATATTATTG
>Ga0206130_10001615_pt1 | contig 32436 bp, 21 predicted proteins | sample Helgoland_Spring_9_FD_148637 | JGI IMG/M metagenome (GOLD analysis project Ga0206130, IMG submission 148637) | Pelagic subsurface seawater microbial communities from Kabeltonne, Helgoland, North Sea - Helgoland_Spring_Bloom_20160512_1 | ecosystem: Environmental > Aquatic > Marine > Epipelagic ...
TATTGACGGCAACAATCCTAATCTATAGTTAAAAAGGCTTACATTCGGGTCGGTAGCTCAATCGGTAGAGCAGTGGCCTTTTAAGCCATTGGTTCCGGGTTCGAGTCCCGGCCGGCCTACCAAAAAGGTTTAATTAAACCTCTCCCTTGAATGTAATTTATTCGATTTCAGCCTTACTTCGTGAAGCAACGATTGATCTGATTTTTAACCAATTAAATTTGCCTGTAGGCAAGATAGGGATTTCTTTAACAATCATTAATTCTTTGGGTATCCAAAGGTTTGGTAAACCCTTATCTTTAAGACCTTTTTTTATTTGGTTAAGATCACAATTAAAAGAAGACAAAACGATTAAACTTTCACCCTTTTGATCATTCTCTAGAGAACATACAACCACCATTGGATCTTCTGTTTGGCAAATTTCCAAAAGCTCTATTATTTCTTCCTCCACCCGTCCGTGAGGCACCATTTCTCCCCCAATTTTAGAAAAACGGGAACTCCTCCCTTCGATCCAAAGAAAACCGTCTCGGTCGAGTCTTCCCAGGTCGCCAGTTTTGAACCAACCATTCTCATCGAGCACCTTATTCGAATGCTCAGCATCCTGCCAATATCCAGCAAATATATTTGGCCCACGAAAACATAGTATTCCCCCCTCTGCCAAAGGAGTAATATCACCACTTTCCGGATCTATTGTGCGGCACTCAACTCCCTTCAATAACCGACCGACGGAACCGCTCTTCTTTCCAGGGCCAGGCAAGTTAAAAGAGAGTGCTGGTGATGTCTCAGTTAAGCCGTATCCTTCCAAATACTCACAACTCAACTCATTCTCCCATCGTTGCCGAAAGGACTGCGGACTTTTTTCTGCCCCAGCAACGACATATCTAATGCTGTTTAGTTGCCCCTCTTTGGATTTTTTTAAATAGCCCCTTAAAAAAGTAGGAGTGCCCAAAAGAATTTGTACTTTCTGTTCTGCAATGATCCTAAGATTTAATTTATGATCCAAAGGAGATGGTGCTGTCGCTAAAGGCAAACCACGAAGTGTTGAAAAAAACATTCCCACTGTAAGACCAAAGCTATGAAAAAGCGGAAGGTTAACTAACACTTTAGGCTGGTTTTTAAAAAGTTCGAGATCATACAACTGATTACAATTTGCCAGAATATTTCTATGGGATAACGGTACTCCTTTGGGTTTACCAGAACTACCACTTGTATATAACAATACTGACTGCTCATCACCACCCGATGAACAAATCCTACAATCAGAAAGGGTTCGATTTGGAAATAACAAAGCCTTAAAAAGAGTGAGCAAAACAACCGCCGGTCTTCTCGATTGTTTAAGCAAAAACTCATCAACCATCATCTTTTGCTCTGGCCAGGGGAAATCTGGGAGTTTTTTCAACATACCAGAAGCGGTTAAAATAAAACTTATACTGGCATCTTCTAAAATTTCACGGTTCATATTGTACCCTTGTGTAAAGTTTAAATTTACAGGGACATGACCGCTAAATAAGACAGCAAAATTTGCCACAAAGCCAGCAATACCAGGAGGTAAAACAACGCCAATGCAGGTGCCTTTTTTATGGTTGCCCAGCTCTTTCGCTAAGAGAAGGGAAAGTCCGAGCACAATTCCTCTACGGAAACCTTTTCCCTTAGGTAATGCATAATCAGTAAGTAATAATCGGAATGGATTTGTCCTTAGCGATTCGAAAATTTTTTTACCCAAATGCACTTTTATAGAAAAGCTGATTCATTGATGATCAGGCAAATGAACTCAATAATAATTAGTATTCTTAAAATCAAACTAAATTCCTCATAAAGTAAGGCAGTTGTACTTACAATAAATATTTTCGATATTTTATAAATGACATAAATAACTATTAATATTTTATAATTTTTTTTATAAACCTTATATCTGATCTTATATTTGTTTTGTAAGTAGTTTTGTCTTACAAGTATTGATTCATAAAAAATAAAATAGTTGTAATTTATTTTGCCTTACATAAATTAGATACATGACACTATAAAGGTGATTGAACTAGCTCAAAACCTCAAAATAGAGATTCAGAAGTCCTCCCTGACTGTTTCTGAAATATGCCGTCATGCCAAACTAAGCAGACCTTCACTGTATGACATAATGAACGGAAAGAATCTCCCCCAACCAGAGACTTTGAATAGGCTCATAAAAACGCTCAAACTCTCTGAAAAGGAAGCCATCTTTTTGCAAAAGGCTCGAAAATCTGATTACCTCAAAACCAATCGATGTAAACAACAGCCCCTTCTCCGCGAAAAAAAATATTTAATTAAAGAAGTTGGGGCTAAACTTCTTTCCAATGGCTATGAACTTTCAAGAACCAGTCGAACAGATAACGCTGATTTGATAATTCGGAGAGGAAAGCAAAGAATCCCTATTCTGATATACGCTGAAATTCTTGATTTCCCATCAGTTCTTGGATCTGCACTGTTTATGATGCATACAGTTGAAGGAAATGCAGCATATGTATGTGCTCCAGCAATAACCCGCGATCATCGTTCGAACTCGGTTTTATTTGGGAAGTACGGAGTTAAATTAGTGTCAATAAAGGGTTTACTGCGAGACTTGAAGCAATAATGCAAATATCTGACAGATAAGCATTAAAGGAATTATTTAATTCCTGCTACCCCTCCCCTACCCTACTCAATGACAAAGAGTTTTTGTTTTCGAATAGACCTATGGTCACATTTAAAGTTATTCAAATTTCTTAGGTATTGATTGGGTTACCCTCCAAATTCAACCATTTAAGGTTCGGTAATTTTTCAATCCATCCTGGCAATTCTGTGATGGCATTGTTTGCTAAATCTAATTTTATCAAATTATCAAATCCTGAACTTATCGAAGGAATGTCATGAATACCGCATCCATCAAGAAAAAGCTCTATCAGTCCATTTGTCCTTGTGGAGGCTACATCGAAAACTTTCGTTAGCGTCTCATGGCAAAGCATATTCCCATTGATGGTAACACTTGAAAGCTTTTTCAGCTTCAACCAGTCGTATGTCTCAAATTCTGCTATATTATTATAACTGAGCATTAGTATTTCCAGGGAATCAAGCTTACACAGAACCTGTAAATTTGAAGACAGGGAGGAGAAATCGTTACCATTTAAATCAAGACGACGTAATCTTTTTAGATTTTCAAATTCACCAGGAAGGGAGTGAAGACCCACACATTCCAGGTTTAAATCTCTGATGTTATGTAATGCTCCTATTTCAGGAGGCAAAGTACCAAATTTTCCTCCTCTGAGATGAAGATATTGAAGGTTTTTAAACTGCAATACCTCCATGGGGAACTTTTCATTTTTAAAGAATCTCAGTTCTAATAGCTCTGTATGTGATCTTAAGCTGGCTACCAGTTCGTTTTCTGGAGCATCACTAAGAATTTTCAGAAAGAAAGAATTTCGATCACCTTCCCAACCAACCCATTCTGGAGTAATTAGTACACCACTATTTACTTCGGCCCCATTAAGTAAATCAGCATACAAACCCGGATCGTTTGCACCCAAAACCAAATCAAAAGCAAATTCAAATTTCCTTTCGTTCACCAATTTCAAAACTTTGCTTTTTTTGATCAATGATAAATTTTTGTTTGAAATAATTTACTGAACTTTAAAGAACACACCTAACCACCAGTCTCATTTGGTATAACTAGGATTTTAATTCGTCTACCTCCTTGGTAATAAAATGTTGCAATTTATATACTGGTCCACGGTTTAAATTAACCCCAGAAGACTCGTTATACTTGGGCTTATTATTGGTTTCAGGTGCTCCATGCCTGTAAATCATAAGACTTTCAAAATTATCAAGTCCATAACGCCCGCCAATTGTTCCATTTACGATGTAAACCTCAATGGCACTGGATTCATGACAAAATCTTCTACCATTGATGCCATCTTTTTCGCTTACAAAATGTCCATTAAAAAAGCGATCCACCAAATTTACAGTTTGTCCGACATACAATACCTGTGAATCGGATTTAAAAACATAACAAACAAGTGGTTTATCACTTAAAGGAATTCGGTTTACCCAACTTTTTACTAAATTTACTTTTTCTTCAAATTGCTCTCCCCCTAGATGATTACCATCACTTGCAAATGAGAGGTTTTCTATGGTGTGAGGGGCTCCTCCATTAGTTCTCCATTTAATTTCATTATCAAGTGCACCTTCCTCAATCTTTGAGCGGCAAAACTGATCAACCAGTTCTATAATGTCGGCATCATCTATTTTCGACCTCATATCACCAAGAATGGTCTCTCCGCCAATTGGGTTCACAGATTGATCAGGGCCTACTCTCTCAACAATACCCGACATAATAGCGTCTAGTTGACCCTTCCATAGGGTGTTTAATTTTGTTCGTATTCCCCTTAATTTCCCCCAATCCTGGAAAGCTTGTTCTTCAAAATCACTATGCTTGCATATCATAGTTGCAACACCGTCCCCTGCTTTAACGAAATCATAGGGTGAAAGGGTACCCTTCATGAGCAATTCTCTTATCTCTATGTACTTAATAGCATTTTGGCTCCACTGGTCTTCAATTTTATAGGTATACATAATTGAAGTTCGTCACTTTTCAGAAATTTACTCAATTAAATTATTAGGATTTCAAACTTGGTAATAAAACCAGATTAAACAGTCTTAAAGAAATTTGACTCTGAGGATTCAGATTCGATAAAAATTCCTAATTAGTTCCTAAAGATCATTCTTTAGTTCGTAATACAAAGGATTGGGAAAGTTCTCCAAAATGTGATCGACTAAATCGTCTCTGCCATTGCCTAAGAGGCTTGAACTTATTCCAGCCTTTTCAGATCACGGCCAAAATTTTCATCCTGAAATTCTTGAGGGGGATGATTTACACATAATTGTTTCTGAGCTGTCGAAGCTGGTATTTCACCAAAGTAGTCTTCTTTGAAGATATTCTCGAGTGCTTTTGACCTTTCCGGATAGTTGGCACTCAGATGGACATCTGCAGTAATCGAAAGTTTCATTTACAAAATTATAATCTCATTACCTAAAAGTGTAATGATTGTTCTGAAATCAAATAAATGCAAATGATAGAAGATGAATTGAGATTTTTAATCAAAGAGAAGCATAAGAAACAGCCCGCAAATACAAAATAACAACAAAAAGCCAGCGACTGTTGGGGCATCTATTAAAAAACAGGCTAAAAATCCAATAAAACACCAATGAGTTATGGTACCAAAAAAGCCAGCGTTTTCATCGGGTAAAAATATATTTATCATAATTATTAAGACACAGTTCGTTTAATTTTTCATCACAGTCGCTCACCCTCGACGGTTAAAGACATATCATCGTAATCCAAATAAATGGATTTACCGTCCAGGTCTTGCCTAATGTTCAGGGGAATCAGTTCATCAAACTCAAGCTTTAGAGCTTCTTGACAAAGCTCACAAAATTTCATGATTGGTGATTGAATACTTTCGGCAAAACCCGGCGTGGGCAAAAATGACGAATTACCTGGTATAAACTTGCTCCAGGTCGAACTTAAAGATTTCTCGGCTAAGATAGTTAATAAATAAAGCCTTAGCCAATCCTGCTTCTCCCAGGCTTTTAATATTTCTTCTTCATACCTCCATAGTTGAGAAATGAATTCTTTCTCTTCTCGGGTAAAATCAAGATCAGTAAATCCCATATTCTGGCGTGAATTACTTGGAGTATTTGAAATGGTAAAATTACTTCCCAACATCCACCCCAAGGCACCACCAATTAATGCGGGCAGTCCCCACCCTGCTGATTTATCATTATTCAAGGAATCGGAAAAAGAATCTCCAGAATGCTCAAAGGAAGAAAAGCTCATCTAAACTATGATACAACCCTTGGAAGACAAATAGTGTCTACATGAAATATGATCTAAATTTAATTGGCGGAGTCTTTAGCGATCAACGATCAATCATACTCTACATAGCAATTCGTTAGAATTGCATCAATTTCTTCCTTTTGTGGTGAAGGAATTGAGTCACAACCTGTCAGATCAAGATACTCCAAATTAATCAGGCTCTTGAGCCCATTGATACAGGAAAGATCTTCGCAGTTGCTTAAGTACAATTCGTTTAGATCGGTCAATCCAGACAATGCATCAACATCTTTAATGGATGAGCAACAGGACAAATTTAATTGGCGTAAATCAGAAAGAGTCGAAAACCCATTAAGGCTGGAAAGTTTTGAACAATTCCAAAAGTTTACTTCTTTCAAGTTTACCAGGCCAACCATCCAGTAAACATCAACCAGCAAATCACTGCAAACAGTTAGATCTCTAAGGTCAGTCAAATTTCTCAAAACCGAAAAGTCTTTCACAATTGCGTTATCTTTAAGCCCCAAATCCAAAGACTTTAGATTGGGTAAATTAACCAGGGGGGCAAGGTTGGTTATTTCATCGCAATTTTGTAAGAATAGACTCTCTAACTGTTTTAATTCCTGAATAGATTCGAGAGAAGTAAGTAAATCTGCTCGATAAATGCTAAGATTTAACAAACTGTAACAATGGGTTAGGCAAGCAAGATCCTCTTCATGGAATTGATCCATTTCCAACTCTTCCAAAGCTGATAGATTTGATAATCCAGAAAAATCATTCAGTCCGGGGCAGTTTAATTCCAAAACCTGAAGATTGGGCATTTGCTCCAAAAAGTTCAAATTCTGTATTTCCAATGCCAAAAGATTTAGTTCAACAAGTTGAGGAAAACCACAGGTAATTTCAAATTCGGCCAAAGAATCGAGCCCATACATTGCCAGATGTGACAAGGTTTCCGAGACAGCATCTAAACCGTCCAACGAGCTAATCCCCTCTAGATCATGAAGATTTAACCGCTCCAAACTTTTTAGCGAATTAAGAAAGCAAAGATCATTTACTTCGTTATTACAATAAATATGCAAAGTCTCTAGCTCATCTGCATTTTCTAAGAAATTGAGATCTTTAAACGAATTATTGAGACTGATTCCAAGGTCTCGAAGAGAGGGAGCTTCTTTTGGCCAAGAAAATTCCTTAAGCTTGTGTTCGTTAAGGGGTAAAAAGATTTCTATCAGTGAATTACACCCTTCAAGGTTAAGTCGTTGCAAGTTCTTTGAGCATGCAAGATCTAAATATTGCAAATCACTGCAGTTCTTTAAATCCAGGAATTCGATTTGGCTAAGGACGGTGTCCAGCTCCTCCAATAAAGGACAATTGGAAAGGTCCAGGATTTCCAAATTATTGTCATAATGAAACCAGATGTTCGTTAGAGAAGCACAGCCAGCCAGTTCCAATACTTTCAATTGCACCTCTTCAAGTTCTAAAACCTCTAATTTTTTGGAATCATTTAATCCTTCAATTCTCTTAATCTCATAACCGCTAAAGCATGCCTGTTTTAAGTTGGGGCAATCTTCCAAATAAATGAATATTTCATGGTTTGAACCTTCGGCATAGACATGAAAATTCAGAACCTCCAGTTCGCTTAAGTTGGAGATAGTGGCTACATCAGATATTGTTAATGCAGTGATATCTATGTTCTTAAGTTTTGGGCAATCCTTTAACTCAATGTATTCCCATTTAGTGTCCCATTCATGTATGTTTAAAACCTCCAGGATTTTACAGTTTTTAACCACTACGGATTTGAGCTGTTCCGCATAGGATAAATAAAAGGATTTTAATTCGTCAAAAAAGCGTAAACCTTCTAAACTTTCAAGTTGATCGGCACCGCGTAGGTTAAGGGTTTGAAGATGTTCCAGAAACGCTATTTCTTCTATACCTTGAATACTTGTTTCTCCCCAATATAAAACCTCTATCTTGTGGAAAGGCCTCAACAATTCTGGCTCAATCCCTGAATTCCAGTCTTTCAGATTTAATTGTTTGATAGAATGCTTGTTTAATGTTGGATCAAGATCAACAGACTCAGGACAAATTCCAAGCAAACGAACAAAAAATCGGGTATGATTAATGCCTCGGGAAAAAGACCTTATCCATGGAGGCAGGAATAAGCTACCGTCGCGATCGATACTACATTGTTTGAGTAGTTCGGAAAAGACTAACTCATTCGAAGCACCCAAACCACAGACTAAATCAAATGCCAGTTCAGCTTCATCTTTTTCCAGTAGGTCCTTAATCTTTTGCAACTGCTTGGGCAATTCCACCGTATCATCAGTTACACCAGTCAGGCAGTCGGGATCTATTTTTTCCAGTTCTGATAGTAACTGTTCCAAAGACAGCCAGCTATTGGATCTCCCCAAAGCAGAAGACCATGCAAAATCCTCTGGGCTTAGTTGGTTGTTGGAAAGAAATTCATGTACTTTCTCTAGAGAATATGGGCCATGATCAAGCCCCCGCCGGTGAATAAAAATTCTCACTCAAATTCCTTCCTGCAAATTATCTGACAATTAGGAAGGGAATCTCCGAGTTTATCAACTTGCTCTTGAGCCAGAGAAAAAGTCCTATCCAGGAGTAAAAAATCTAAATTTTTTAAATTCGCCAAGGCACTGATATCAACCAATGAAAAGCAATCCCTGAGTAATAATTTCCTTAAATTATGCAAGCGATCAAGGCCACCAAGATTAAGGAGTGACTGACAATCCATAAGCTCCAATTCTTCCAGCTCCTCCAGTCCGCCTATAGATTCCATGGAAAAATAAGTGTCACAACAGCTCAACACCAAGCTCCTTAGGCTTTTTAAGTTTTTAACAACATCCAACCGCCCTTTGTTCTCATCTAGGTTATTTGCTGCATCAGACTTTTTGAGTTCGATGAATTCTCGGAGTAATTTTTCCATGTCTGCAGACTCTTCCTCAGAATAAGAATGTTTAAGAAAAAAATCCTCTACGCACTGATTGATTTTGGTGCTTAAAACTTCATCGAAGGTAAAGTCATGTTTTTCACAGGCATTCACGGACCGTTTAATTCGGTCAGGGAAAAATATATTAAACATACTGCCCATTATACAAAAAATTAAATTACCATGAGTAGAACCCCATGATTGCCCATCGCCCATTAATTTTCACACACAGACTGGGGCCCCACTTTTCACATTTACCCTCAAATAACTCCCTGATTGGTTTAAACCATTCTTCGTCATATACACCATCTCCCCACTCTTCCAATTGGGCCAGCTCTTCTTCAGATACCTGAAACTCCAAATCCGAAAATATTAAGTACGGTTCTCCACTGGCAATGGTTCCGGTGTAAGCAAATTGATACTCATCGAATTCATCATCTTCATTTTTCGCCAAAACACACCAAGCTTTTTTGCAGGCTTCAACACCATCAACAGAACCAGTTGAAGTATGGCTAACATTGATGCTCAGATTAACGAGCCTGTTCAAATTCGAGACGGCGTCAAATTGGCCCAACGCATTGCAACCATCCAGGTTAAGAGTGGTGATATTGGGACAATGCCTGAGCCCATTAATATCCTCCAGGGATGAACAATTTTTTAAGTTCAAATCCTTTAAATTTTCACAATCCCAAAGAAAGTCCAGATTTACCAGTGATTCATCGTCAGCAAAATTCAAAGATTCACAGTGCTTTAGCGGATTCTCAACACCTTCTATTTTATGTTGGTTTAGCTCCACCAAAAGGTGAAAAAAGAATGATCTATGATCAAGGAAATTGAGGCAATATATCCAGTTAGGAAAGGAAAACTCATCACCATGAAATGAAAGTAAGGCGGTGATCACTTCCTTGGAATTTGTACCAAGTGCAAGATCCACAGCATATTGTTTTTCACCTTGCAGAACTAAACCGGAAACTTTTTCTATGAGTTCGCTTGATTGAATAAGTTGCTCCTTATCTTTTAATAACGGATGGGACCAGTCTATCTCAACCCCTGAGCTTACAGCCGCACCCAAAACAGTTTGAGCCTTTTCTAACCCCTTTGGGCCTGGTTGTATTCGAATTCTAAGAAGATCGGAAACTGTGCATTGGTTAAGTTCAAGATCGAACAATCTACCTGCTTCAGCTAAATCGTGCAGAGCATAGCCAAAAAAACCAATATCCAAAAACAGATCAACCTTACTTAATTCTGAAATGGATGCTTTTTTAATCCGATCTACAGACAAGGGAGGGTCTAAAAGTCGCCTAACACTTGAAACCGAAACTCCTGATTCCCTGGCAAGGCTAGGATTCTGCATTCCTTGATAATCCCCTGCCATAATTGCATCCGCCTTTTTCTTATAAACCTCGAAAAGCTTTTTAATCGAAAGTCTTCTGGGACGAACTGTTGGGCCTTTTCTTGTAAGAAATTCATTGGACCTGTCGACATAGTTTGAAAAATTGACCCAACCCATGACATGGGGCATCTCTTCACTGGGAACAAGTCCCTGCTGAAGCCTGTGCTTCATCGCCCGTACCATGTTTCGCTTCTGTCTGCTTAAAGCCAATTTATCATTAACAACTATACCGGTGACCATCTGTCTTTGGTCTTTCCCCCTGATCCGGCATTTCTCCGTTGAAACCGAAAAACCAGCCTCCTCTATAAATGCCTTCGCCTTAAGTAGCATACTTTTAGGGTTCTTAAATCCTGAAAAGGTTAAATCGTCCGCATACCTGGAATAAAACCAACCTGTTCCTTTAACTTCCTTACAAAGTTTTTGGTCTAAATCTTTCAAAACCAAATTGCCAAGATTTGGACTGGTTGGGGCACCCTGGGGAAGATGATTATTACGGGTGGTCAGCTTTACAAATGTTTCTGTATCGGATTGGGGGATCGGTAAAGATTTCGCAATTGCACGAATCATTTCCCCTGTAACCGAAGGAAAAAAGGAACGAATATCCAAAGTTACAACCCATCTTTTTCGCCTGTGCCCGGATGCATGCGTCAAGATTGACCGATTAGCCACAAAGCCATGAGCAGCACCACTCAGCGAAATCTTTTGTAATAATTTGTCTAAAATTGACCTCTGAACAATCTTGAGATCTTCATTGGGAGCCTCTATCCATCTTTTCTTTTTTTTCCCCTCGATGGGAAATGGGCTGTATAATTCATTTGCTTTCTCACTTAGCTCAGTGAGCTTCTCATTACAAATCCCAATCCATTCAGCAAGTGGCTTTTCCTCAGAAAAGGAAGTTGATGATTCCCCGGATGCAGTAAATGATGCCTTCTTTTCGTATTCCTGCTCCAATTCATACTCCAGCTTTATTCCGGGGTCCTCTTCTTTTGGAAATGCAAAAGTATTTACATCCTTAACCTGGATCCAATTTGCTAAATCCTTGTGCCAAACATGATCGAGGTAAGATATTTTTGATGCATCTAATAATTCAATAATTCCAGATGATGAAAATGGCCCGTAAGGCTTGCCATCTTTTGACAAATACCATTTTGGATCAGGATTTTGGGACATTATTATCTTTAAAAAGTTAAAACCTGAAAAAGTTTTCTAATTTTAGCGAGAATAATGTAAAACAAATATAGGATCAAATAGTATGAACCTGTCATTGTTAAGGAATTTTGGGGCAGATTATTTAATAACAGGCAGGATCTATGAATAATCACACCCACTTTCTACTAAAGTTTAGACCTTTTAAAGAAGGTAAACTTCGCGGTTTTTTTCCAGCATTTACTCCCCAGGGAAGTTCTACAAATCACTAAATATTAAACACTTATCTGAGCGGGGGGGCGTAACTCCTTGGTAATCGCCAGGCGAAACTGCCCTCGAATCTTTCCGACCTGGGAGGCTATAATATCCAGAAACAATGCTCTATCCATACTGAATCAGCACAGATGAAATCCAAAGGATTTCTAAAAGTCTAGAAATTGATTGGGTGTGATTTTCAAAGATCTCATTATGTAATGAAACACCAAATAATTTTCTTCAAGCAAATTGATAAAAACATTGTCGAACTTTCTAAAGTACCTTCAAAGAAAAGAGCTCTATAAGCTGCTACCTTTTTTAAACAATAGCTTTAAAACCTCAAAGATGTGTGTGCGAATCGATTTGAAGATCAACATAGAGAGTGTTAACGCGACTGGTGCCCAAAACCAAAGAGACTTGAGTTTTTGAAAAATTGTATCGCCTCTGAAATCCCATGCGATCATGGCATCTTCTGTGAATACTGTAAGATTAATGTTGATCAAGAAAGTAGAGCAACCCAGCAGAAAGAAGATTACCGCCAAGGAATTAAAGCTTGTTTGCTTCTTATTGAACTCCTGTTGCTCTTTGGAAAGCTTCCTTTGCTCTTCCAGGAGTTCATTTTCCAACCTCGAGTTTATTTCATCTGATACTTCATTAATGCAATCAATAACACCCAGTACTTCTCTGCTTACCCTGTAAACCTTTTGATGATTTATCTGGTTGGAAATAATCCGAAAATCATAGTGGGTACAAAATTCAATATACCTGGCGTTTAACTGCTTGAGTCTTTGAATTTCCTCTTCACTCCTTCCGGGATTTGCAGACGAGGACTTAGTAAAGGAAGACCAGGAAAGCTCTTGGCACAAAATTGATTGATGGTATGCAATTAGGTGGCAAAGCAAATAATCCCTACCCCATCGAGGTTGCCAGTCATTAGAAAATTCAGTCTCATCGACTCCAAAGCTCCAACCACCCTCGCAACTTAAATACACTCTTTGCGAACCGGTTATATGAAAACACCTGAACTCATTACTTTCCAATTGGTTCAACGGTAAAGGCTTGATGTCACTCGTTTCTGGGTGTCGCATACAACGGGCACATAGACCTTCAATTTTCTCTAATTCATCTTCTGGTAAGCCATGATTGGAAGGTAGTAGAAAATTAGAAAAAATGTGCATCAAGCTTCTCGAAGCTTGATATGTCTCTATCTTTTTGCCGTATTCCTTGGATAATTGATCAACAATGCTTTCCTGGAATAAATGAACAAAAGATCTAAGCCTAATTTTCTTTCTTTCTTTTTTTAGTCCCCAATGGTGTGCGTCGTCAAATGGATGTTGCTTTTCCTTTTCCCGATGAGGCCAAAACTTAAGACATTTTTCGACATCCTGGTCAGTTATTTCAAAAGACTGATCATCGCTTTGCTTAATGGCTTCATTAACCTCTTTACTAAAGATAGTATCAGGAAGCATAACCGGGGTCATGGTATAATTACCCACATGCCCTAAGTGATAATTTAGGTTCATGGCTTCCCCAAGCGGAAATCCTGGATTCTTCTTTGACCAAATCCGGACAACAATAAGAATAATTCCCATCTTACTCACCATGGCAAATGACTCCATGGCCAAACCATGTAGTATTCGACATTTCTTTTTTACGGGATCTAAAAGTCCAAATCTACAATTTCCAAATTTTACACCTTCTTTTGTATTCCATTCATTCTGTAGCCATTTAATCCACCCTATCCTTGGAGATTTTAGGTATTTTTCTTCAATATCTTCGTCAGCATCTCTTCGAAAAAGTGCCCTTGGCTCTTTTAAAAGCCAACGATCCAGATTGCCACGATTTAAATTATCGGGAGATTGGCAGATAAACCCACTGTTAGCTTCCATTTTTAAATTTTCGATAGCACTTCCAAATTTTTCGTCATTTGGGGCAATGTCTTTGCAAACAATCGGGTGAATGATAAAAGTACCGAAGGAGTTTAAGGGTATTTCTTTGGACGAAAAGTTTTCCTGTACGACTGTATTCATAATTTTATGGTTAGTATTATTTTGTGACTTATTATTGTCGTCTCCGAAAAATTCAAGGTAGTCATCGAGCTTCGACCATTCCTGCTTTTCACTGATCCATATTAGGTCAGAGTGCTTAATGAAACCATCTATGCAATACTTTTGCAGATGGCTATATTTGTAAGGGCCGTATACCGATCCATTGCGGGAAATCCAATTTTTTTCCGATTCCATCTATTGCTTTCAGATGATCAGGATGTTGCGATTGAACTGAGTTCAACAAGATCTCTCAGATCTTCATCATCGGAATTCTTAATCCAATCATTCATCTTTGTTGAAAGTGCAATTGAATGAATCTTAGTTCTTTGCCCTGGTTTTTTCCAGACTCCGCGCAACGCCAGCATAGCCTTTTGTTTTTCGCTCGTTCCAAATTCTGCATTTTCTGCAACTTTCTCGAAATCGAGATTTTCTGCAGAGCGCTCGAGTTCCTCGATCAATTCTTGGGCAAGTAACAGGGGTTCCTCCTGATAAATTCTGGCTAGTGCAAGTATCCGGTAATGATTATTTTCGCCACCAGATAAAAGGATTCCCTGAGCAGTCCTTATATTTTTTTGTAAAGTCTCTCCATGCCCACAACTTAAAAATAATTCTCTACGAAAATTCTCATCCTCTATTGCATCAACGATGTTTTTATTCCAGCATTCAGCTTCAATATTTTTACGGCTTTTTTCCAGACACTCCTTCCATTCTTTTGCATGTTCGATTCCGTATTCAATAGCATATTTGCGAGATAGTTTCGTTTTATCTCCGCTATTCCAATCCTGGCACCATTCTGCGAATAATCTCTTCTTTTTTTCACTCTCCCCTGGCTTATTATCGATCAAATATTCCCGAAGGGATTCATGGAAGAGCTGATAATCATCAACTATTTCAGTTTCTGCGTTCTCAAAAAGGCTTTCTCGGCATATGTGGACGATGGACTCCACTTCGGCCTGTGAGCAGTGCATCAAGGCTGCAGCAACTTCATCTGCTAGGAAGAACTTGGCTTGGGCAAGCAGAGTTAAGTATTCGAGAGCCCGATTATGCTCAGAATTGTATCTTGTAAGCATATCGTCATACAAACTTTTGATTTCTTTCGGTAAGCCAACTGAATCATTTAATTTGTAATCTCCTCTTTCGAGTCCTTGACAAAGCAACTTAAGATAAAGGGGATTGCCTTGGCTTTTAGATACCACCCTTAATAAATACTCCTCCTCCAATGCATATTTATTTACAAAATCACTAAGTAATGCCCGTATTTCGCTTTGACCCATTGGTTGAACGATTATTTCAGACCTTCTTTCCCTATCCATTTGCTCCCAAATTCTTGAACGAACAAGGGGAATTTCCCTGGAAGAGTATATTAATGCTACTTTTTCAGGAACTTCCCTGGGTAAGGACTCAAGCAGTCCTACTGCATCCGTACCTTCGTCCAATCCATCAACAAAAATCACCAACCTCTCATCCTCTTTTAATCTGTTGGCAAACCTACGCATCCGCTCTTTAAACGCACCTGCCATCTCTGAAGATGAATAACCGACATCGAGCTTTGTTTTAGCGAATTTTTCGAGCTCATCATTTAAATGATGAAGCATTTTTTCGGTATCGTTCGTTTGTCCGCTCCTGCGAATGAAATATTTCACAACATATACCTTTTCAACTGCTCCCAATGCCGTAAAATTCTCATCCATGCGCTCTTTCGAACTCCATGCCAACGCCTGGGTGGTTCTAGCTAATAACGAGCTTTTTCCAATGCCTGGACCTCCCCAGATAAGCAGCGGACCACCTTTGGGTCGGGCAATAAATTCTAAGATCTGGTTAATTTCGCTAACCCTGCCCTTAAACGCCTCAGTCAAACGATCAATAGTTGCCTGAATTTCAGAATCTGTATGCTTTTTCCAGCTATCAATTGGATATGCACCCAGGAGATCTTTTCGCATACTTTCGTCTCTCCAGCGACCACAAGCATCATATTCCAGCATATTAGCTTCTTTTTCCCGAAGATCATTGTAAAAGAAAAAGCCTGGATTCCTGGCAGAGTCGTCTTGAGATCTGAGAAAAAGCAGGGGGTGTAAGTCTAAGTATTGGCCATCCTGGCGTAAGGCATAACATCTGCCCACCATTTCCGGTCCCTTGGGAACCTTCTTCGCTGCTTCATTATAAACTGCACTAATTTTGGGGAATAAGGATTTTCCATCATCACCAATACCGACAATACAAACCTCACGAAAGTGCAGTGCACCCAAAATAAGTTCACGAAATACCTTTTCGAACTTTGTAAAATCTGCTCTGCACTCATCATCCGATGGAGTTGCTCCATGGGCATATTTATTGCGGAATGATATCAAATTATCTTCCGTTTGCATTGCCTCGTTTAAAGCTCCCTTCCACTGGCCATGCCCTTTGTTTTTTGCACCTACAAAACTCTCAATTCCTTCGGCAAAAAAATCCTCTCCATTCGCCATTTTTTCCATGCAAATATCACGGGCGAATTGCCACCAAATCCCCAAGGAAGGTTTTTTTAAACCAGCCGCCAATAGGCCCTTTAATTTTTCACTCGGTTCCGTTCGGCTAAAATAATCGCTCACAATGATTACAGTGTGAACCTTGACCAACACCTCGATTGCATCAAGCAAGCGATGCAATTTCTTAAAGTCCTGAACCTCTTCGTCAAACCTTATATATGCCCTAAGCAAAGGGAAAGGCATGTCTTCTATTGCGAGTTCTTTCATTGCTCTCTAACTCTTTAATTCGTGATCATCAATGAGCCCATCCTGTTTTAATTTCAAGAGCAGGGCTTCTTGCAAAAAGCATCTCGCCCAGTCCTGCTTGCCGAATAGATTTTCCTGAAAATTATTCAGTTGTTTTGGTTTGGTGTTTAGCTTTATTTCCTTAGCATCCAAAACCTGGAAAATTAAAGATTTTAAACCGTCATCACTCTGATGTGGCAAAAAGCTGCCAGCCACTTGCCTGGCAAGTTCACTTTCGGGATTATTTTGGAGCAGGACCACCACCCAGTCGGCAAGTTTCTCTGGTTCGCGCTCCATGTGCAAAAGCAAACGATAAGCATTTTCTGCAGGCTCGGTAAAGTTGGGCACCTTAACCAGCTCCTCTGATAAGCTCAACTGTCTCCATTCCTCGGATATTTGATCAAGCAATGCTCCGGCTTCCAGAGGTTTTTCTCTAGCCAGACTCAAGGCAAGGAGTTCCAGGAGTTCGTCCTTTTCCGAACCTTGATTCATTTCCTTGAGCCTCAAACGCGGAGTTCCTACATCTCCCCTTTCCATTTCCCATTTCGCTAATGCAAGGAAAATACGGTCTCTCCAGCGGGGAACCGATGGCTCGGTCAGTTTTTCCAGCCACTCTGATACTTTACTCTCCCGTTTCATCCGGGCGTAAAACAGACAAATGCTCGGGCCATAATCACGTAAAAAATTTGTGGAGTGAGAGCTAAGTAATCTGTCTACTTCTTGATTCGCCCAATCAGTCAAGGTCTCGGGCAGACTGGTTAATGTACGAAGTAATGGACGCAAAATCGAAGATGAGTCCTGCTTCTCATAATGTTGGGTTATTTTTCCTAATATTAATTTAGACTGACTTTCGCTGCATGCAGAGACGGCATCCAAAAGACCCCTCCATATCGACTCTTTTATAGTCTCCCGGGGAAGCATCATTTCGATCAGCTTTGAAAGTGCATCACTGGCCCATTCCTCCAGTGCATATTGGGAGAGTGTATCGGCTAAATCTGTGGCAAGATCTTCCGGGTGTGTTGCTCTTCCTGTGACTTCTAGCCATTCATTTATTTTATTCTTTATAAAAGTTTCGTCTTTTTTGCCTGTTTGACTGAGCACACGGACCACTTCGACCGGATTGTTAAATTTTAATTCCCGAAGTCGGGTTAAATGCTTCAGAGAATCCAATCTATTTAAGTAATTGGAGTCCTTCAGGTTTAAACTTCGTAACTCAACCAGTGCACTTAAGGGTTTCAAACTTGTGATTGATTTACATCCTCTGAGATTCAATTCCTCCAACTCAGACAAACTGTTCAAAAAGTCTAATTGTTCCAATGACTCGCAAGCAGTCAGATTTAATTTGTTTAGACTCCTGAAGTTCCCCAACCCCCTGAGGTTCTTCAAAGATTTACAGTAGGAAAGATCCAGGACATTTAATGAACTTAATTCCCCCAGGGACGAAATTTTTGTAAGCGATTCACATCCATTCAGAAACATTTTCTCCAAATTCAGCAATCCCTCCAAACCATCCACATCAATAAGAGATTTACATTTAGATAGTTTCAAACTTTTCAACTTGAATTGTTCCTTACTTAGATGAAGCTCTCTTAAGGATTCACAGCCAAAGAGTTCAAGAGTTTCTAAATTTCCCAAATTGGCGAGTGCTTTTACATCAGACAGCGACTTACAGCCTGATAAGCTCAAGTCCTTTAGATTTGAATTACTGCTAAAGACATCGGTTTTGCCCAAAGATTCGCAACCAGAAATTTTTAGACTGATTAAGTTTTTCAGGGGAGCAAGAACACCTACATCACTTAGCCATTCGCAGTTGGTTACGCTTAATTCATTGAGCCCAGCCAATCTTCCCAGTGAATCAATTTTTTTTAGAGACCTGCAACTTTGGAGTGTTAAACTTTTAAGGTTACTCAGGCCCTCAAGGGCTTCCAGGTTTGTTATTCTTTCGCAATGGGCAAGGTTTAGCCTCTCAAGATTGAGGGCTCCCTTGAATGCTTCCAAGGTGGATTCCTTAGAGTAAGTCTCCAGATGTAAGGTATTAAGTTTCGGCCAAGATAAAATTCCTTGAATCTGGGCAGTTGAAAGCTCAGAAAAACAACGAATGGCAAAGATTTCAGGACTGGGAGCAGCCACTGGTAAACTATCTTTGATTAAGCAAATTCGAGGTATATTATTAAAGGTAAGGAAAAAGACACCATTTTCGCATTCTTCTAAATCCAACTCTATATCTTCCGGTAGATTTTGATCGGTAAAATCATAGGTCCGGTAACCAAATTCGAACTTCCCATAGTATGTGCCAGCGTTTTCTCTGTCTCCCTCGCTTATTTTTTGCAGCTGGTTCGTGTCTGCCAATACTCCTTCCAAAGTGGTAGAAATTCTTGCCTGCTGTAATTGATTAAAGGACGACTCGGTGGAGCCCCGCTTAAGCCAGATTCGATAGGTCTTTTCATCTAGATGAGTCATATAATTATACTCCTTCAGTCACCGCTTGGCCAAACTGATTGAAGACATCCTCCAGATCTTCCTGCTTGATCATATCCTCTCGTTTCATTTCCAGAAGCAAGCCACTTAAAAAGATAGATTTTAGTCGGTCGGGATTTTGGTCAATTAATGCCTTAAATGTATCCATGTCCTTCCTGCGTGTCACATCTTGTAATGCGGTATGATCTGCAAATTCATTAAAGATATTCTTTAGCTGCCTGTTTTCCTGCATCTGAGGACCAAACCTTCGAGCCAACTGCTTAGCCAGTTGGTTATCTGGATTGTTTTGGAGCAGGACCAGCACCCAGTCGGCAAGTTTCTCTGGTTCGCGTTCCATGTGCAAAAGCAAACGATAAGCATTTTCTGCAGGTTCGGTAAAGTTGGGCACCTTAACCAGCTCCTCTGATAAGCTCAATTGCCTCCATTCCTCGGATATTTGATCAAGCAATGCTCCGGCTTCCAGCGGTTTTTCTTTAGCAAAGTGTATGGCAAGGAGCTCCAGGAGTTCATCCTTTTCCGAGCCTTGATTCATTTCCTTGAGCCTCAAACGTGGATTTTCTGCATCTCCCCTTTCCATTTCCCACTTGGCTAATGCCAGGAAAATACGGTCTCTCCAGCGGGGAACTGATGGCTCGGTCAGTTTTTCCAACCACTCCGATACTTTACCGTCTCGTTTCATCCGGGCATAAAACAGACAAATGCTCGGGCCATAATCACGTAAAAAACTTGTGGAGTGAGAACTAAGAAATCTGTCTACTTCTTGATTTACCCAATTAGTCAATGAATCGGGCAGACCAGATAATGTACGAAGTAATGGTCGAATAAGATAAACTGCTTTCTTCTGATCCAGTTTATCCAAAAGAACGCTAAGAAATTTAACCTGGTTTTCTGCAGGGCAATTTGAAACTGCGTCTAAAAGGGCTTCCCATGTACTCTCTTCACTCGCCTCAAATCCAAGTATAAAGGAAATGAGTCGATCAATTGCCTGCACCCAATTCAAAGTAACCAATTCTTTTTCTTCGGATGTCTCTCCTTTGGGATTTTTAGCATGGTAACCGTAGGCCTTAGAGAGTAGGCGAACAAAGGGCTCAGGATTAGAATTCTTGGAAAGAATTTCAAAATCATCCTTCATTCTGTCTTCAATAAAATGTGCGTCTTCCATACCAACAGAAACCAAAATTTCCGCTCGCACAGACGGATCATCATATTCAAGTTCTCTCAAGTTTTCTAATTCCTTCAAAGGACGAAGATCCTTCAAAAAAGCACACCCATGAAGGTCTAATTTCTTGACTTTCTTGCAGCATTCAATGCCGTTCAAATCGATTAGTGAATTACACCTACTTAGATCAATCTCTTCTAAATTCCCGCAGCCGCCAATACCTTCTAAATTTCTCAATCCATGACAAGAAACGGCACTCAAAACCTTCAAGTTGCATAGGCCGGATAATGGTTTCAGGCTGTCCAGTTTTGTACATACACTCAGCTTCAGCTCTTCCAAACAATTCAGCTCGCTCACCCCATCTAAATTTTCCAAATTATGACATTGGGGAAGCTCAAGAATTTTTAATTGGTACGACTTCTTTAGAAAATCAACATGCTCCAAAGCAGGTATATTAATAAGGCGGAGATGCTCCAAATACTCAGCTATGTGAGATATTTCATCAAAGTTTTGAATATGTTGATAATTCGCTAGAGAAAGTTCGAGGCACCTCAACTTTGTTCCACTCAATCCAGAAAGACTTTCAAGATTAATACAGCCCAAAAGATTAAGATGCTCAAGTACGTGGCATTCATTCAAATCTTCAATTTGTCGCAAACTTCGACAGTTTTCCAAATTTAAACTCGTAAGAGATTTTACATGATGTATGCCGTTCAAATTGGTAAGTTTTTCCCAGCCTGAAAAATTTATATGCCTTAGTTTATCCCACTGGCTCAGGCTTGGAATGCATTGTTTTGATCGAGCCTGATCTTTTTTTTCCTTAATAAACTCATCTAGATTTTTAGTGCCTTCTACACCAGCCTCACTTAAAAAATCAAAATTCACTAGGGAGCTGAGTGCGTTTGCTCTGTCTTCCTCAGTAAAAGTGTGAGTCTTTTCGATGTTCAAATAGACCAGGGAGGTAATTTCTGGATCAGGAGGAGCCTCCGGTATACTATCTGTAAAGAGACAAACTCGGGGAATTTTGTTAAATGTAAGAAGAAAAACCCCATCGCCAGACATCTGGAAACCTATTTCATAACGAGTTCCAGAATCTCCAAGATTGCTACCATTTATTCTCGTGGAAATAGGCTTGTTTACATAGATATAAATTACCTTCTCTATGGCTAATGAAAATTCGCCTGAAGAACTTTCTTCTCTCAAAGGATATCCATCCCCTGAGCAAAGATAAGCTTGTTCACCAAGGCACTGCTTTATTCTTTTTGTAACATCCCGAGACAATGAATAATCTGTTGTGACACTCATTATAACTAAAATTTCAAAACAATTTTAAATTAAAAAATTTATCGTACCTGAATAAAATCTCTCCTTATGAAGAACCCTCATCATCTGAAAAAATCAATTCTTCGATATTCAAATCTTCAAGTGAGTTTAAATTCTTAAGTTCACCACATTCTTTCAACCCAAGCCGACGAAGCTTGGGGAAGCGAGAGAGATCGCCCAAATCAACCAGTTTCCCACACCGAGCAAGCTCGAGTTCTTCCAGACAGGGCAAATCAGGCAAATCGGAAATGGATTCCAAATCCCAGCAGGAACGGAGATCCAATCTTTGAAGGGTTGCCAGGGAAGGAAGTTCGGAAAGATTAATCTCTTTTTGCCCGTAGAGATCGAGCTCTTGTAAACACCGACAATCAGCAAGAACAGAAAGATCAACTTTTTCTTGGCATCTTCTGTAATCCAAATGTTCAAGCTTGAGACATTTGATCGCAAGATCAGGAAGATTACGATCGGTTGCAAGGTAGACCAGCGAATCAAGCTGTTTTATCTCCTCGTAAAATCCAAAGGCCCCGGATTCACCCAGATTCAGAGAATTGATCCAAGTTAGGGAAAAATCAATTGCAGCATCCTGGGAACAATGATTCACAAGCATGGCGAGTAATTGATAACATTTAGCATCGGATTCCTCTCCCCATCCCCAATCAGCAGAATCCTTGACCTTTCTACAGAAAGTTGAGGGCCATGGCCTGCCATTATCATCGATTCGGGCACCCTCAAGCATCACAGAATAATCCTCATCCTGCAAAGCACCCGAGCGAATCAAATCGAGGGCAAATTCCATTTCCCCGCTTTCCAGAAGCTTTTCCAGTTTTTCGACCGAAGACTCAATAACTTCAGGCTCGGCACTCTCTTTTCGAGCCGATGGACGATTCCCCATATTTTCAAGGAGTGAAGCTACAATTGAAGAATCGTCGATCATGGCAAGACGTTCCTCTTGGGTAAGTTTTCCCTGCCAAAAGTCCGAAACTTTTTTGTTATTTTTAAAATCTTCGCTCATCACCAGGACGATGTCCGCTGGTTTGGATCAATCACTTCGTTTCCTGAAATCTTTTTAACAATTGAAAACTCTTCTCCATCTTCCCCCATCATGTGGCAGGTAACCATCCAGTCCCGGAAATATTTATTTACAACTCCAGCACGGGCCAGAAAAGCAAGCAGAGCATCTAACCCCATGTGTTCGTCAAAGTTCTTATCCTTCAACTCGTCTCCATACTTTGGTTCCGGAGAGCAAATCTTTAGGTTGTATTCGCCCAAGTACTCGGTGGCACTTTCTATCTCGATGGTATCGCGAACAAACTCTGCTAAATCCTCTTCGCATTCAAAAGGACTAGGAATTTGCTCCAAAACATCATCTCTTGTTTTGGCAGAATTATCATTTCCTAAATCCTGGAAACCTTCTACTAATTCCTCAATTTCCTTCTCGGACATAAAGTGAAATGGAAACTTATTCCGGGAAAGAGGAAAAAGAATTTCAATATCAAAATCATTCCACTCCTCAGACTCAACTGAGAAGCAGTGATTTATCTTACCATGTCTAGATAGAAACCAGTCCCAATCTAACGATTCACAATCGTAACTATCAACAGGTCCATCTGAAACAAATTGAACGCTATCCAAGTATCGAGTAAACTCATCTACATGGCGCGCTTTCCACAAATAGTCCCGAGGATCTATCCGACGAATAAATTGTATCCAGTCTTCCTGAATATTACCCCAATAAATGAAGGAATTAGAGGTCAGAAAGCCATTGGATGAATAGGACATATTAATAGTCCACCAATCTAATGGGGGCGATTGATTTAGTTTTCATAAAAAGGGGTGGTATCAGCTGAATGAAATTAATTGTTTCGTTCAAGAAAATTCTACCATTTGTACTTTCCTTTGATTCGATCTTATGAACCTGCAAAGAACAGCCTAACTTTTGTTAGACTTTTCAGATCTTCATAGTCCATATTTAGGTTTCGCTCATCCACAGGTCCGTCTGTAAAGAAACAGCTAGATTAGGAGGAGTATGTATAGAGGAATTTTTTTCATAGATTATCCTTTGTTTTGTGGTGTAAGTGCTTAACATCCTAAGGTGGTTAAGGTCCGAGTTTTCCCGGAGTTGAAATGGGTTAAATTGATGCAGGAATTTGAGGTGGTCCAAATTTGTAAATTGCTTCTCTGAGTACTGACTCCTCGGTAGGCTTACCATTCGGAGAAATCGTTTCGAAGAAGTGGAGAATCGAATTTGTCTTTAAGTAAAGTACAGGAAACCCTTGACTGATGCCCTTTCCTGCTCGCAGACGCAGCCATGGAATTGGGAAAAAATTATAGCCTTCCAGAACCTCCAACTTTTTGGGGTTTTCTTTTAGAGCTTCCTCAAGGGGGGCAATTTTTCTTGGCATAGAACCTATTGCAGTCTGTGCGGCAAAATCCTCCAATGATTCATAGCATTCAATTTGGAGACCATCTTCACAATAAGTGGCTTTTAAATTAAATCTTTGATTAATTATCGATACAAATTCCTCAGAATGCCCTACCCGGTTGAAGATAGCCACTAGCTGTGATTTTAGAAAAAAAGTGGGTTTTTGAAGAATCAGAGCTTTCAATTGTACCTCATTAAGCCATGCACCTGTTGGTGAGTTTGGACTCAATAAGTCCTCGTTTATATTTTTAACCCGAGTGTCCTTCAAAAGTGAAAAAATTGCATCCGGAGAAATCTCGCCGTATTCATAGTGAATATCACTAATTTGGCCCTTGGAAAAGTTGCACCAAGCCAGGCTTTGATCATGGGCAGATTGAGATGTAAATATTGTCTTTTTGAGAACGACCCAGGCTCTTGATTTGAGCAAGATATTAACCGAACCAGAAGCCTGGTTAGGGAAACTATCGTTATCAATCAACTGCCAGTCTTGTCCGCATGGGGATGAAACAAAAAGATCTCCCGACCGATTCACGGGGTCGAACTCAAAGGTCGGGCGTTTCTCCAGAACCTCCATCTGTAAAGAAGGCTCAAAATCTAAAAATCTAAAATTACTTTGGGGTAAATACCCACCTCCTTTAATTCCTAGTACAGGAGGTTCCAGGAGCAAACGAGCAATGTATGGATGGTACCTGGATGCTGGTTTTTGGTTTGCGAAACCCTTACTTTCTCCGAGGTATCCATCGTTAACAATAAAAGTAAGATGAGGCTTCCAAAGAAGCTGGTTGATTCTCTTTATTGGTTCACGAAGTGAGTACAGAACATCTCCAGCATTCCCTTCTCCATTGCCACAATGGCGCATTGCCATTGCTTCCTGTTTTGAAAAACCCTCCTGTACCCGGAACCAAGCCCATCCATTATCAAATTCAATAATTTTTTTGCCATCTGAACAGAATCGGTCTTCTGCTCGGTCCTGGATATTCTTCTCTAATTTTTGGAAATCTTCCTTTATCTTTTTTGAAGTTTTTGGAATAGCCCTATTATCTACCGTATTAAAGAAAGAATAGTCTATCATCTTCTGGCTACAGGTTACTGCTTGAAGGTCAAAAAAATGCAGCCAAATAGATTTATCAAAATTTTCGATGTCTTCCATAATTCTCCTGTCTGAAAAACCTTTGAGTCTCTTATTGATCCGACGCCTAAGTTTACGTGTCTTACTAATCGGCCTGTCCCTTAAACAAATACATGCAAAGCGCTGAATAACTGATAAATACCAAACAATACGATCGTCTTTCCTCAAGCACTGCATCGCCCAGTCAATTTCATCCACGAAACGAATTCTTCGGCTATCACCTTGGAAAAAACCGTTTAAATTTACTTCAGCATCATTAGAGCTTCGCCTAATTGAATGACCAAGTTTACTGAACATTAAAAGGTATCTCTGCTTTCTTTTCATTGAAGCTATTCAATTGATTGAACCATCTAACAGCTTGCCCCCCTTCCATTTTTCGAAGGTTGCGGCCTCATAAGCAATTAATCGAATTACTTCTTCGACTTCTTCAATTGCCTCCAGATCAGATTGCCTAAGCCTGCCTTGCTTTGCTAGAGGATAAATTAACAGACTTTCAATTTGGCTCGTTAAAATCTCTGCTAATTCAACAAAGTTAGTTGAATCTCTTAGTAAACTTTGTCCACTTGTAATGTTTTTCATTCCAGAAAAATATCACAGAGGAAAAGACAAATAATGTCCTCATCAAAATAATTCGAAATAACTATTCACTTGGAGAATCAATTTTCTCAATTTTATGGTTTGTTTCTCCAAGCATTTCCTCAAGCTTTTTAAGTCTTGCATTGAGCTCATCTAAATCCTGCCTTTGCCAATTATCGTCATCACGAACAAGTACAGTGGTAAGAGTGGCAGTAAAAACACCTACCAGCACCATGCCTCCAATTACGAGCATCACAGTTAATATTTTACCACCTATTGTCTGAGGATTGTGTATGTCTGCGAACCCGCCAGTGACCAAGGTTGTGAAGCTCCACCAAAGACTTTCAATAAAACTTCCATCCCCCCCTTGCACCCGCTCGATACTCATAAAAAGCAAAGCTCCAAAAAACATGGCCAATAACCCATAGAACATGGATCGTTTAAGAAGTTTAACGTCCATTACTGTGGATAGATGATCCAACCCACGCCACAAATATAGAAACATTCGTACAATTCTAACCGTTCGTAGTAAACGCAAAACCCTTAATATTCTGCCAGCTCTTATAGCGTTTACGCTATCGGTTGCATCAATAATTAAGTGCAAGGGAGGTAATGGAATAGATGTTAAGAAATCCACCCAATGTCTCTTCCAGTACCATTTTTTCGATTCAGCAAGACGAAGCTCAAAGAAAAAATTCCAAAGAAACAGAAGGCAGCATATTGTATCCGTTATCCAAAAGGCCCACAGTATTTCTTTTTTAAAAGTAGGTACAACTTTTGCAGTTATATTTTGATCATAACCTTCGCCAGTGAGGGTAATGTTTACCTTGTTTAACTTTCCATCTTTAACGTCTGCGCCTAAAAAAGCAGATTTATTCCAACCTTTCCCTTCAACAAAGATTTCCACTGCTTGATAATCAGCCCCTGGGTTAGCGATTATTGCTTCAGTAATTTTACCATCTTGTACGCGAAGATCGACCAGACCATTTACTCCAGGTGCACCAATGTGGTAAGTCTCCATGGCCAGTAAAACAAGCACTAAAATGATTAGAACAAAAATGGTGGTATTTTTTACCTTTAAAATTCTCGGACCACCTAGCTTACTTTTTTGTTTTTCTTCCAAGTCCTTAGCTAAACGGACTTCATCTATAGTTTTTAATTTATCGTCAAGTTCATCAACCTTGCGAGTAAGATCATCAATTTCTTCCTCAAATCGGTCGAAACCTAGTTGGTATTCACCATGAGATTTATTTAAAATAACACTGGATTCATCCGTTGCTAATGTTTCACATTCCGACTCCAATTCACGAATCCTTGCATGTAGCATCTCGATCTCGTCAGACAAGGTTTCTGACATCTTGGCTAAGCGCGAAAGACTACACAAATTGAGCCTTCTAATACTACTGCTTATACTCATTTATCCGCGGAATCGGACAATCATAACTTTTAAATGGTAAGTCAAAAGTTTTTTATAAAACCTCAACTTGAAAATTTCAATCGGACACTATTTGTCTTTCATCAAGAGTTACATTTCTACTTATGAAAAGTAAGAATAGAAAAACATTAATCAGAAGAAAAATGGGATGCTGGCTACTAGTTGGTTTAATTGCCAGCTCCTCAATCACGCATGCCAATCTTTTAGAAATGTACAAGGGCAGTAAACAAGAGAAGAGTTTGGATACTCAGATAAAAGCCTACCGTAAAAGTGCGATCGCTAACATGCGAGTGTTTGGTCGAATGGAGCAAGGGCCGTATCCATTACCCAAATCCAACCAGGGACTAATTAAACAATGGCACGAGGAAAACCCAAAGCAACCTGCCTCCACAAAGGAAAATTTTGTTCAAACCAAAAAGAAAAAAAGTGATGATAATAGTCCAAACAAGTAAAAAAAACAAAGGTTTACAAGTTGGAGACCTAATCATTGAAAAGAACAGGGGGCGTGGTAATAAGCGAATCGGGGAAGTTGTTTTTATCCGAGAAGGGAGAAGGCGAAAAATTCAACTCCTTCAATTAAACAATCATGATTTGTCACCGGTTTCTAATTTTGATGAATCACGGTTAAAATTTTTTACTTTACCTGAACATGAATGCAAAATTCTTGATCGGGACAAATATGTGCGCCCATCCAAATTCGTACTTGGACAACTGATAAAATGTCGGGTAGGGGCAGGCAATAAATACGGAAGGATTGTCGGGTACTTGCACCCGGATGGCCTTTATTCCAACTCGTATGAAAAGGGGCATAATGGAAAGGATCTTTTAGAATGTGTGGAAATTTCCCCCAGAAAAGGCCTTTTTCGAAAAATTGCTTCTAATGGCAAACCAAAGATATTTTATGCCAGGCCCGACAGGGCTAAGGTTTGCAAAATTATTCCCATGAACAAGGATGGAGGATTGCGCCTAGAAGGATAGCATTCTCTAAAAAGGTCGTTGGTTGGGATAAAGTTTTTCAATTCGCTAATTTGAATATCCTTTAGTGGCTTGACTAGATTTCTGCAAATCCCCAATGGTTAGCATCCAGATGAATTACAACTGCCCAGATTCCAGCTGTTCGTTTTCGCAAGTAAAATTATCTGAACTGGAAGCAGAGGACCTGGAAAAAAACTGCCCAAAATGCAAAAAACCTCTTACAGCTAAAAATTACAATCGGTTGGTTCCAGACTTCGAAAACGAGATTCGCGGAGATGCTGCAAAAATGATGGGCCGTGAGGAGGAAATTGGCAGACTCATTGAAGCAATCAAAGATTCTAAATCTGGAACAGTTTGGGTTGCAGGCCATGGAGGAATAGGCAAATCGTTCCTCTTTGCCAAAGTATACAGCGAGCTACAATCTCTTGCGGAATTCGATGGTATTGCCTCTACCTTTTACCGGTTTCGTTCAGAAGATCGTGAGCGTTGTAACCGCCAATCATTCACTCGGTTTATCTGTTATGAATTGAATGAATTGGGAGTTTTGGAAAACGATAAAATTTCAGTTAGAAACTCTGGGTTGAACACTGTTTTAAACTCATTAACTCCTCCCACCAGGGTAGTTGTTTTTATTGATGGCATTGATGAAATTAATTCTAGGGATAGAAACTTTGTTAGTGAAGTAATTCTAGCAAACTCACACCCGCAAGTCCTATGGGTATGTTGTGGCAAGCAATCTCAGGAAATTGTGACCTCTTTTGAAAATGCAATAGTACCTTTTTCTGATGGTCTTCCACCAATGAGTGATGAAGATATTAAGAAAATCATTTTTTCTGGTGTAAAGGAGGTTTTTCCTGGCCGTAACCACTCACAAAAAATTGAAAATTATGTAGATTTAGCAACTTCCAGGGCTATGGGGAGCCCACTTTACGCAAAACATCTGATCGAAGACCTAAAATCAGGCAAGAGAACACTTAATGATCAAGGCATAGCAGAGCTACCCTCAGGAGTGGAAAATTATCACGACGATCTGATGAGCCGGGTTGGCTCAAGCGACCTGCACGTAATGATTGCTCAAATACTTTCTTCTCTTGCAGTTGCTTATGAGCCTTTGGCATACCGCGAAATTTTGGCTTTTTTAAAAGATCGAAAGCTCATTCGAGATCATAAGTTTTCTGCTTTACTGGATGATGGTTTAAAAGAGCTTTCTTCGGTTTTGGACCAAGCACCTGATCCCGAAGGCGAGGTTGGGTATCAGTTTTTTCATCCCAGCTTAAAAGAACACCTTCTTCGATCTCCCAATTTTGAAGGTTCCATAGAACTTGCACGATCTGCCATTGCTCAATTATCACTTAACAAATCTTGTCCGCCCGAGCTGCGAAACTATTTATTCCGATGCGGTATAAGGCACTTGCTTGATTTAAATTTTAGCAAGGAAGCAAAAGTTCTGCTTTTAGATTTAGATCATCTCATTGAGATGAATAAACTTGGGATTGAATGGCCTGAAATTAGCGGTTATTGGGACCGTCTTGGTGGTGAAGATGCAGCTAGGGAATACCTTGCCTCTATCCAACCATCGGAGAAAGGGGAACTTGCGGAAGAGGATTGGGAAAAGTTTGATTTCGTATGTTTTCTTGCACAGAAGGCCGGATGGAGCTCTCTTGCTCTATCGCTTACCCAAGCCACTTTATCTGTTTTATCGACCATTCTGCCAACCCAGCATCCCCGCATGGCACTGGGTTGGCTTAACCTTGCCAAAAGAAGCAAAGAGAATGGAAACAAAAATGCCCATACCGAATATAAAGCGATGTCCAAATGGTCGGAACTACGAGGGGAAGGAAAGTTTGTAAACAATGTCGATCCTGATGCCTTTGAAAAGCAAGTGGGTATTTCCTATTCCCGGGCCAAGGAAATCGAGGAGGAATTAAAATCCTGATTAAGGGCTAGCTTATGAATGCCCAGCTCTATCTATTGGAAAATGAGACGCATAATGGCCCGCATGATAAGGAAAAAATTCTTGAAAGCCTAGATCTTGGTAAAATCAGCTGGGGTACGCTTGCTGCCCACCATAAAGCCAAAAGATGGCTACCTCTATTCTTTATTTTAAAAGATCTTCGCAACCTCCCAACACCCTTGGCTTACCCGTTACAAAGCTACCTTAAGGAGGAGGATCCTCGCATCCGTCTATGGTCGATGATCGATTTTTGCGAAATGCTCTGCCGCATGCTCACATTTGCATTTTTGGCAGATTTGGAAAAAACGGATGCGATTGATCCAGATACACGGATAAAAATTGCGCAATGGATCGACCAGCCTTCTTTTGGAAGCTGGCTAAACTGTGCTCTCGAACTCTCGAAAAACACTAAACTTTCCCAACCGCTTCATCCATGTAAGGGGTTTCTTGAAAAACCATTTCTTGGTTTGTTGAGGGGCAAGGAAAAACCAAGGTCCGATGAAAGCAGTCTTATTGAAATGCGAAATCGTATGGCCCATTATGGTCCTATTTCCAGAGACGAAGCCAAACGGATGCTGATGATCTGGGAGCCACGGTTTGAAAGTGTCATTACCCATTCTGGCTGGCTTACAAATTGTGTACTTCTTGGAAAAAACAATGAGCAAAAATGGTGCACCATTCAGGGTGATCTAGGCACTACCACTCCTTGCTCCGGCCCTGAACTGCCCGAGGAAGAAGAACCCGATGCGGTATGGTTAAGAATAGAAGATCTCAACCTGCGCCTTTGGCCAATGGCTGCCTTTGGAAGGCCAAGCATGGAAGAAGAAGAACGCAATCCGGACAAAGGTAACCAGGATAGCAGGAAGGAGCATTCCCAGATCTATGTCCGTAGGGAACAGGTACGACTGGGATATTTTCCCGTTGGAGCCCAGGGTATTGGGAAATCTGATTCCAGCATTAATGCGCGTGAGGCCTATGACCGGCTCTTCCCTACCCGATCTTTTGACCATTCGAAGGATTTTCAGGTCAGAGGATGGGATAAGGAAATTCTGCAAGAAGCTGGAAACATGGTCGGGCGGGCCGACCAGATAAAGGATCTGCTTGAGAAAATCAGGCAGAGAAAAAATGGCGTCCTTTGGATAGACGGCCTGCCTGGAATGGGCAAGTCTGCCCTCATGGCCAAAATATTTGCCGAGCTTTCGGATGACCGGGCCGATCAAAACCAAACTGTACTGGCCTACAGGTTTCGGGCCAATCAACAGGACCGCTGCAACCGCAACCGCTTCGCCCAGTTCGTAATCGAAAGACTGATGGCCAACGATGCCATAAAAGAAAACTACGAGGACCACCCCAAAGACGAAGCAGAGAAGAGATTGGGAAATGCCCTCGGGCAACTAAGGGAAGAGCGATCTCTCGTCCTGATGCTTGATGGGTTGGATGAGATCCATTTGTCCGACCCGACCTTCGTTGAGGAGATCCCCCTATCCTTACGCTTTAGCAAAGTCCTCTGGGTATGTTCCAGCCGGCCCGAACCGGGCATCAAGGAACCGATGCATCGCCTTGCAGCCGAACGGGTTTTTCCCAAGGGCCTCCCGCCGATGAACGAGGACGATGTACGGGCGATGTTCATGGAGAAGCTTGGCCCATTGCAACGCAAGAAACTGATTGCCAACGAGCAGGACGAGGCAGGCAACCTGCAAAGCCCATTCATACACCAAGTCACCGAGCGTGCGGGCGGTCTCCCTCTTTATGTAGTCTACGCGATTGGAGATGTGCTAAACGGGACCTACCGGGTATTGGATGGTGAGGAAAACCTACCTCCGAGCCTGGACGCTTATCATGCAAAACTAATCGAGAAGCTTGGTATCGGAGCACTCCATGAGATCCTCACCCCCCTGGCCGCTGGGCTGGCGGTTGCAAGCGAACCACTGAGCCAGAGAGAAATCTTTCAACTTCTTTTATTCATGAACCGTATGGAAAAGGATGATGAAGAACTGCTCGACCGTGCCCTGCTCGCACTTTCGGGCATGCTCAGTACTGCACCCGACCCAGAGGGCGAAATAGGTTATCGCCTCTTCCACCAGTCCCTCAAAGAACATATTTTGCAAAACCAAGAAATGGAGGGGCCTGTCAAACGGGCAAAACGAGCCTTTGCCGATTTGGCGGAAAACTCGAACCCACCACCTGAACTAAAGAATTATCTGCTCCGTTGCGGGATAGACCATCTGCTCGAAGTCGATCGTAAGCAAGAAGCAGAACAGCTTTTACTCGACCTGGATCACCTCTACGCCATGCACCAGCAGGGCGTGGAAGAAATCCGAATCTATCGCTATTGGGAAAGATTGGGAGGAGAAAATCGTGCCATGGCATACCTAGAGTCTGTGGATAAGACTTTGCAAAGACAAGAGGATGAAGATATTTTCCTAAAAGTCGACTTAGTCTCAGATCTTGCAGTTACTTTTTACTGGAATAAAATAGGCGTTACAATAGCGGAAAAAATACTTGAAGCTAAAAAAAATAAGCTAGGTCACGATCATCCAGATTTCGCTCTATCATATAATAAATTAGGATCGGCTTACTACAATAAGGGAGAGTACGACCGGGCGATCG
>Ga0206130_10001618_pt1 | contig 32421 bp, 36 predicted proteins | sample Helgoland_Spring_9_FD_148637 | JGI IMG/M metagenome (GOLD analysis project Ga0206130, IMG submission 148637) | Pelagic subsurface seawater microbial communities from Kabeltonne, Helgoland, North Sea - Helgoland_Spring_Bloom_20160512_1 | ecosystem: Environmental > Aquatic > Marine > Epipelagic ...
CAAAAAACAAGTTGAAGAAGAATTATCAATTGCCGAATAAAGAATACGGAAAAATTATACTTTAATAATATAATTATTATATTATGAAAGAGGAAAATATTAATGACAAAATTGAGCAATTCAAAAACACTTATTATAGGAATCATACAAAACATCTATTTTTAAAAAAACAACAGAAAAACGATTGTGCCAATTCTATCTCTCAAAATATTGATTTACAGGAGCTCCTACAACATACATTTGTCATACACCCAACGCAAAATATAATCACTTTTAAATATCCAATTTTCAAAACTTACGCATCCAATGAAAATATAGAGGTCGTTATAAAATATTTTTTGAAAATATTAACGGATGTAATTACGAATCGTAATTCATTTGCAATGGTGATTGATATGAGCACATATACAATTTCTGCACACGAAAGATATAAACACTGGTATACCTATTTTTTCAATCTATGCAATGATAACAATATTCAATTTAGCGATAAATTAGACTATTTACATTGTTATAATACACCGACAGTTGTTAGCAATTTGCAAACATTTTTTAACTCGTTTATTGACTCCCGCGCTCAACACAAAATTTCACTATTTAACAAAAAAGAAAGCGTGGGGGAAATTGAAAATATTTTACAAATAATGACATAAATACTTTATTATGTAAGGTAATATATGAATATTGAAATTACCGATTTCACTAGATGCGAACAATTTTCGAATATGTTTCAACATATCAAACTATTTTCAGACTACATAAATATTACGTTTAATAAAGACAAAATGTTTTTGCAAACAATGGATACCAGCAGAGTATCTATTTTTGAAATTATTTTGCCCAATATTTGGTTTGATACTTATGAAATTCTTGTAGACTCCGATATTACAATTGGTGTTCAGTCGGATTTATTATTTAAAGTATTGCACACCCGAGATAAAAATCAGTCTGTACAGTTTCAATATAAAGAGGAAGAATCTGATAAATTGCAAATTCATTTTATAAACGACAATAAAAATATCTTTGATAAACATTTTGAACTACCTCTTATTGATATTGAAGTTGAAATACTCAGCATCCCTGAATTCGATACAAATGTAGATATCACATTGCTATCGCATAATTTTGCGTCAATTATTACTCAACTACAATTATTTGGCGATACAATCACTTTTAAATGTAATGAAGAAAAAATAGAACTCTTATCGGTTAATCCAGCAGCAGGTAAAATGACAGCTGATATTAATATAGACGATTTGACTTCTTACTCTATTACAGAAAACGAATCGTTCAATAATTCTTTTAGTTTAGGTAAATTACACAATATTTGTTTATATAACAAAATGTCGCAAGAATTAGAAATATCTATTACTAATAATTTTCCAATGCGCATAACATACGGGTTAGGAATGGATAATGCTAAAATGTTATTTTACCTGGCCCCTAAAATTGACGATTAATAGCACTAATTAGTGCATTTGAATGTACAATATATATTATATATATTGTATATAATGTCTCCTCTTATTCATATACTATTGTTTATCATAATATTACTACTCTACATACACATCGTTCATCAATACAAAACAAGCGAAGATTTAGAAATTTATGAATTTGATTATGAAAATACAGAACACTTACAGGAAGTATGTAATATAAAACAACCGGCGGTATTCAAAATTAAAAATATAATCCCGGATTTTTTTGAAAATATAAATATTGATAATCTGGATAAAATCGGAAAATCAGAAATGAAAGTTAAAGAAAGTCAGGATTATTGGATAGATAAAAAAGACGTAGATTATATTTTATTACCATATCATACTACCCGAACTCTTTTAAAAACAGATACTCATCAAAATTATATAACCGAAAATAACGATTTTTTCATAGAAGAAGATAATTTACAACATCATTTCACACAAGTAGACGAATTATTAAAACAATCGTCTACAATAAACAAACGATATGACATTTTAATGGGAGCAGACAAAGCAAATATGCCATTTCGGTATCATACGAACGATAGATATTTTGTATGTGTAAATAGTGGAAAAATAAGGATTAAACTCTCGCCTTGGAAAAGTTCTCGTTATCTATATCCTTCAAAAGATTATGAATTATACGAATTCAAGTCGCCAATTAATGTATGGAAACCGCAACGTACATTTTTTAACGAAATGGACAAACTCAAATTTTTAGAATTTGATATTCCAGAAGGAAATGTTGTTTATATTCCACCATATTGGTGGTATAGTATACAATATTTATCCGATTCCACACTATTAACCGGGTTTACTTATAATACAATCATTAATTATGCAGCTAATATTAAAGATATTGGGTTATATTTTTTACAACAAAATAACATTAAAACTAAAATGACCAAAAGCATTGACTTGAATCAAATGAACGAATTAAGTAATCCAATTCCGCTCGACGATGATGGAAAACTAGATAATACTGACGAACAAGAAAGCAAAATACCTGTTAGTATATAATATAATATTGATAATGATTATAATATGAATACTATATATATCAAAAAAATGTTAAAATTTTCGCAAAAGACTTCATTGGAAAAAGTAAAAAAGGACAAAAATAAATGTCCTTTTTTGAAAATTGTAATGAAGTCTTTTGCGAAAAAAAACACATTTTTTCATTTAAAGCTTTATGCTTTCAATACAAAATAAATAATTATGGATTGGCTGCACACTTTTAAAAATAAGTTTTAAAAAAAACAATTTAGGAACTTTTTCTGTTGATAAAATATGTCAACAGAATCAACCAAAAAAGTTCCAAAAAGTTCCAATAATTTTTATTGTAAAATATGCAACTATTCTACGAGCCGTTTGAGTCAATTACAAAGACACGAATTGACTCGAAAACATATAACATCGATGTTTTGTCAACGAATTCAACAAAAAAGTTCCAAACAAGGTATATGTGAGGGTTATCGCTGTAATTGTGGTAAGATTTATAAAGATAGGAGTGGACTATGGCGTCATTCTCAAAAGTGTAAACTGTCGGCAACTTATAATGATAATGATATGAAAAATCAACTTAACAATATGACTGGCAACACCGACGTAATAAATTTAATTACCGAGAACAAGGATTTCAAAGAAATCTTGTTTGAACAAGCAAAACAAATACAAATTACACAAAAACAACTTTGGGAAACGCAAGAGCAAAATGTGTCAATTCAAAAACAGTTATTGGAGGTAGTAAAGGATGGGAAAATTATTAATAATCATACTACGAATAATAACAATCAAAAATTTAATTTGAATTTCTTTTTGAATACAACTTGTAAGGATGCTATGAATATGTCCGAGTTTATTGAAAATATCGAATCTGATTTCAAGGACATAGAGAACATCGGCAGAAATGGATATGTCAGTGGGATGACCGATATGATAGTTTCGCGTATTAAAGAATTAGATATTACGAAACGACCATTGCACTGCACTGATTTAAAACGCGAAACAATGTATATTAAAGATAACAATGAATGGTATAAAGATACGCCCGATAATTCCAAATTGCACAAAATGATGGCGTATGTGGCAGATCGAAATTATTCGATTATACCAAAATGGAAGGAGAAACATCCGGAATGCAGTCATTGGGAACATCCGCAATATGAGTTTTGTATTGATATGATGAAAAACGTTTTGGGAGACATCGGAAACGAACAAACAAGATTGGATAATAAAGTGATCAAAAAGTTGTCCCGGCATATTTTAGTCGATAAAGGTGTATAATATTTTTACATCCTTGAACCAGATATTTATCTTTTGAGAGTGTATATGTGGAAAAAAATTACATTCATAGCAATTTTTTTACTAGTTTTAGATGGTATTTATTTGAATTTAGTAAGTAGATCATATGCACACCAAATTGCAAGTATACAACGTACTGCAATGAACATAAATATGGTAGGAGTAATTGTTTGTTATACGCTCCTCATATTTTGTTTATACTATTTTATTATTAAGGATAAGAAACCCGTGATAGATGCGTTTTTATTAGGATTTATTATTTATGGCGTATATGACGCAACTTCATACGCTGTATTCAAAAAATGGTCCCCTGGTCTAGCTATTGTTGACACATTGTGGGGAGGAATATTGTTTTCATTGACAACTGCACTAACCTATCAATTTAGTTGAAAATGCCATAAATTGATTTTTTTATTCATATATTCAAAAAATATATGAACAATCAACAAATTATTAACAACTCAGTATGAAACATATTTTGAATCTGCATAAGATATGCGTGGTGAAGGTCAAGGCGTCCGGATTGTGTACAATACAATTAGAAAAACATAAGACAAGGGTTTTGACGTCCCAAGAACTATATCGCTCTTATGAAAAATGCAAGAAACAATAAAAATATGTGAAGATGTATGTATATGGAATATATGTAAAAATGTATTTTTTATTGCGTATGAAATTTCAAGTTATGCATTATGTTATCAGCGATTTACTCCCACATTACACCGACCGAAAAGAAAAATGAGACAAAATCCCATTAAAAATTAAAGTGGTGTAAAATCAATAGGCAACCTTTTCATTGCCGATCGTCTTACTTAACCCTGTTAATGTTCCACAGGTGAAAGACGCGTGTCGTTGAAATTCACTTGGTCTGGTTTGTGTTTCTATCCAGTCCTTCGTTAGTTTCATTATGGAAATAGCAGAGTTCTTATCCCTTGTTCTAAATACGGTATTTTTGTTTTCATAACTCACGCAGTTAGAACAGTGGAATAATCTGTATATTTCCTTTCCTTTTTTATCCTTACAATGTTTCAAATCATTATAACATTCACAACACTTTTGAGATGTGTAATACTCGTTGATGGTAAGTGTATCATACTTCTTGTGGATAAGTTTCCTTAACCCTTTATTCATTGTAGGCATTATATGTTTCATTTGGGTGCTTCTACTCCAATTTCCATAACCAATTAGGATATTTTCCCCAAAAGTTTCCTTGATTTTATTAAGGAATGTATCTATGGATTTCTTACCATAACTATATTGCCTAAACTTCATTTTCCTCCAAACATCACGCTTGTAAAACTCGGTTGTTTCTTTATTCAGTTTATCCTTTTCAACAAGAAACACCTTGAACTTTTCGTAATCAACCGATTTGCTATTTTTACTGGATAAATGAGTTTCTTTTTCTGTGATATTATTCCGTTTCTTTTCTTGTAATAATATCCTTTCATTACGCTTTCCATAACTTTCTATTTTCCTCTGTGATGCTGTATATTGGAGTTTGTTCCCTTGTTTATCCATCATATACACTAAACTATGTTTTCCAGGGTCGCAACCTACGATATTCCTATCCTTCAAAGTATCCAGTTTTTCTATGGATAAATCTTCTATGTTATGAAACTCTTGTTCTTGTAAAGTAGGAACTCTTGACCCCCATTTCTTATCTTTCAAATCCTTACGAATAAATAACAAAGAACAACTAATTCCATCTGTTTGTAATTGGTAATGAAATTGATAATGTTTGCTTTTGAATGTTTTATGTTGTAAGTTCAAAAGATTATTCCATACATCGTATTGATTTTCCTTGATTGCTTTGAATAATTCTGTTTTCGTTTTTCCTTCCAATGAGAAAAGATTGACGATACACGCAGTATCTAAAATGATATGTTTAGGAATGATGTTATTACGGAGGGGTAAAGGTTGAAATAGTTTATGTTCTTCCTTTTCTAATACAGCATTCATATACAACATTCCTTTCAAATAATCAAATGGACTAACCTTCACATCATAATGAACCGACTTTTTGATATTTTCAGGAAGAATATTCGGTAAATGAGTGGTTTTCCACTCATCAAATATCGTGTCGGTTTCCTCATTACATTCTAACACAAGTTTCTTGAACTTGAATAAAACTGCTTTATCTTCTGTTATGTTCGTGGTGGTTTTATTGATAAACCGAAGAAAATGTTGAATAAAGTGTTCTTGTGTATTGTTAGATAAGGAAGTATGGAGTTGTGTTGCTAAATAGGGTAGCATATTGGATTTGTTTTTTAATGGTGTCTTTTTATGATTGAGTAAATGTTGGTATTCCTTATCATAAAACTCTTGTAGCGTGTCTAACATAGATGTATCCTTTTCTTTTCTTCCACTATTCATTTTTTCTCCTAATGTCTTGATACAATACAGAATGAACTTCTCATTTATTTCAGGTAAAGGTTGATTGTCGTTATAACATTTCAACACATACAATCTGATAAATTGGTAAGAGTGTATCATCAAGTCATTCATTTCAAAAACCAAATTAGTAATGACTGGTTGCACTTCTTTGTGGTTATGTAATACAGATTTGAGTGTTGTTTTGATAGTAGTGTAAGCAGATTTATCTGTGGAACGGAACTCTTGGAAAGTATCCTTCTTCTTCTTTTTCACCATTCTATATACTTACTAAATATTTTAATTTTTATATAGTTTTTACAATAATCTATATATTCCTAAATATTCTGGTTGTTTTGTTTTTCTTCCATTTCATTTTTTAGTTTTTCCTTTTTTTTTAAATATGCTGTTCTCGCCCACTGCTTTTTTTGTTCTGGTGTAGGTTTATAATTCTGTTTATATTTATTATTTCTTTCTTTTATAGTATCTTTATTATTTTCATAATATTCTTTTCTACTTGATGGTGCTGTATATTTTTTAAGATGCTCTTTGGTTGTTTGAAGTTCTTGTTTAGTTGTTTGTAGTTCTTCTTCTAATTCTTTTATTCTTTCATCTTTATCCATTACGATACTATATATAATAAAAAAATATTTATATCTATTTATTATATTTTTCAAGTTATGCATTATGTTATCAGCGATTTTTACTCCCACATTAACCTATGTTATCGCGTTCAATAAATTACGTCATTCACTATAACCCACCACTTGATTTATTTATCCTCTGAACCCCTTAGTAAAACCCTTGGGAGCAATTTGCTGCTGGCTTTTTGTTCCCGTGCGTCAGGGCTTAATTCTTTTTTTCTGACCGTACTCTTGTTGATTCTTGGCTACCTTATCATCATTGTGTGAATATTGGTGGTTGTATCGTGAGGGCGGGTGGTCATCGTCGTCTAGAAAATCTTCTATGCGAAGTTTTCGTAAACCCAGGGGAGGATCGTTTGTCTTCGGCATCTAATAGTAGTTGGAAATTATGTTTAGAGAATACCTTTACCAAACAACATCATCAATTTTTAGTGCGCTGACATTGAAACCATTTGCATTCGCTATACGATGAAAAAATGAATCAATAGTATTCAAATATGTAAAGGTTCAATAATTTAGTTTGCCAATAGTCTACACTGCTTCAATGAGATTTGAAAACCTGGATTCGTTTTCATCCTCATAAAACAACTCTATTTGAGTATATATTTTTTTTGAATTAGGCAACTTAATTTGTTTATCCATTGTATCAGACAACGCAATAGTAAACCCATTTCTATACCACCATTCAAATGTAATAGCAATTGTTTTTTCGTATTTGTTAGAATAAACATCTTTGATAGACGTAATCTTACCAATGTATTTTTCGATATAGGTAGTGATTACGTGTTCTTGATGATTTGAATCGTCATGTAAGTCAATATTATGAACCAAAACTGTATTCCAACTAGTATGGCCGTCAAAATAACTGAACTGTGTCTTGTCAAAGCCGTCCATAGCATATTGTTGATGGTTAGGAGTATATTGCTTGACAAAACCAAACATAAAAGTGTATTGATACGTATAATAATTGCATAGAAGTTCTATCAATTTTTTATTACAGGCGACTGCGCATAATTTCTTGATTTTTCTTGAATATTTTTTCCTGGTTTCGTTTTTTCAGAATCAGGTTATTTCTTTCAATTCGTTGTAAAATACGATCAACCGAATTTTCATATTGCAATCCAGATCGCAATGTATTCTGATAAATTTTGTATTCAGTTATATCAGCCATATGGTGGTAAATAAGTTCTTTGTGATGTTTTGGGTCAATATGTGTTAAATCAAGCGACATAATACCGTTGTATCCAGGTATTATGTATGGGGTTTTCATATACTTTATGTAAACAGAAAAAATGTAAATATCCTTGAATAATAAAAATTCACGACTCTAAGTTGTTTCAACATTGAAAAAATATAATTCAACTCGATTGAATTCGATGTAGAAATTCATCTAAATTTCATATTCACATTGACGAACTGAATGGTATGTCTACCACATATACACCTTTCTAACGCTGGACTGGTATGTAGTAAACAATTATAATGAAAATGACGAGAGCAATGGGTACAAACAATATATTTTTCATCAACGCTGGCATGGCATATATCACAATGTTCGCATTCGGATTCACTATAACAATTACCCATAATACATGAAGCAGATAAAAAAAGTTAGTATTCAAATGTGTAAATATATTGTATAATAATCTGAATTATAGAATCCAAATTATTATAGCACTAATGCTAATAAATTCTCCTATCCGGAATCGAACCAGAGTTTCGAGATAACTTCATATAAATATGCTCATATAAATATTTTTCAAAGTCTCGAGTGATAACCACTACACTATAGGAGAAAAAATATACGTTAACCCGTATATCAGGGGGAATTGCACGAAGTGGGGTTCGAACCCACGCGCTGTTAAGCACCAGGTCTTAAGTCTGGCTCCTTAGACCACTCGGACATTCGTGCTAAGTTTTGTTATAATGACCCACCCCATTATAACTGTAAAGCGCCAATCTAACATAATAATTATGATAAGCAACTTTGCTTTACTCCACTTTGAACAGTTTCAAGACATATTCGGGTCATTGCACAAATGCGGGCTCGAACCGCAGACCTTCGGCTCATAAGACCGATGCTCTAACCAACTGAGCTATAGGTGCAGGTTCCTCTATCGGGAATCGAACCCGAATCTCAACCTTGAAAGGGTCGCATCCTAACCGTTGGACTATAGAGGACTGCATCATAATAGTATTTATGACGCTTACACCCGATGTGGGACTCGAACCCACGGCCACACGCTTAAAAGGCGTGCGCTCTACCGACTGAGCTAACCGGGTGAGAATTTATTTTTAATTCTTATCCTATTTTATACTATTTTATACTATATACACTGCTACACAATATTATAAAGAGTCCAATATTTAAATTGTTTTTGACATAATATATACAAATATTATAAATGACATAAGGGATGATTGATTGAATCAATTTTTACAAGAGGGACTGCGCTTTATCGTCTTTAGTTTCATATTTAGATTGAATTTTTTGCATAAATTTTTTATATCAAGGTATACTACGTTCTCCGCACCCAAGCTTCGCATTTTTGTTTCCAGCAATTGTTCATCTGGATCATATCCCCATTTTTCATAAAAGGCGTCGTGCATATCGTCATTTTCAAATACAATTGTTTTTGCTTCATCATTTACCTTTCCGCCATAATCATTCATCCGTTTCTGCCAGATTGGACAATGATAACAATAATACAACCATTGTTGATTATACATATTTGCAAGCTCTTTGTAAGTAGGTATCTCTATATTGAATAACATATTCACCTCCTTATGAACATTATATCTTGCATTATATTTCAAAATGTTTCGTAATTCATCATTGTTTGGATTTGTTCGAAATGTATGAATATATTCTTCAGTCAAATGTACGTTTAAACAGTTCCGCTCTTCTGTATTTTGTATTACATCAACGGATAAATATTGTTTACAAAACTCTTGTAAGTTATATCTTTTTGTAGACATAGTTGCAATTAGATTGCCGAATAATAGTTCATCGTCTGTCCCTACTGTATCCGCAGCAACGTTGAATTTGAGTATGGTTTCGATAAGATGATCGTGTTCCGTATATAGAGTATGTAATAGGAGTACTAAGTATTCAAGCAATGATTCTTTGAATCCCGAATGGTATAATTCGAATGCCCAAAATAAACTTTCATCTATGTTGTGTTCGATCAGAGAAACAAATAGAGATTGTTTCACTTCAGTGTAATTGTATAAATATCGCGTGTAAATAAACTTGGTATTATCAGTCATATTCGTTCTATATTGTATGTTGTATATATCCGATAGTTTAGAAGTCCGTGTATCAATTTTTGATATTTTTTTCTTATTTATTGTATAGAAAATGCCAAAAACATTGAAGAACAAAAAAACGAAGAGAAAAACAATGAAAAACATTAAAAACATTAAAAATAATAAAAAGGAGTATAGGGCCTCTGTTATCAAAAATTTTTTAGAATTAATCAATATGGTAAAACTTTATCATTGGAAAACAAAATCCTATGCTCAGCATCAAGCTACCGACGAATTGCATTCTAAATTAAACAAACACACTGACGAATTTGTAGAAGTGTTAATCGGAAAACATTCAAATAGAATACGTATGGTAAGTAAAAAAATGGATTTGATTGACTCCAATACTGTAAAGGATTTCAAAGCAAAGATTTATACATACCGGGATTTTTTGATAGATATGAACAATTATTTTGACGAAAAAAAAGATAGTGATTTATTATCTATTAGAGATGACATTCTAGTCGATATAAATCAATTCTTGTACTTGATGATGTTTGATACACGAATGTAAAATATAATTGAATACGGTATAAAAATAATTTGGTAAAATATATATGAAAGAATATATCGCACTATTCGTGGTTTGTATAATCATTATATTGTGTGTATGTGGGTTGTATATTGCATTATGCGGTGAATGTATTGATGAATTTGATACCAAAACAATAGAAGAAATAGACACCCCGTTATAGACCCACCGTGTATATGCTGCACATTCCAGGTAGAGATGGTAAACAATGAATTTTTCTTGGCCAATTGCCGTGAATCTCTCTATGTTTCAAGTTAGACGACCGTAAACGGTTCTTTTTGATGTAGATTCTTTGTTTGTATATTTTTTTCCAAATACGTTGTATTATTCTTAACCAAAAAGTCTTTATTATTACATTATAGGTTCCATTGCTATCAATATGTAGTTTCATAATATCAATGCTTAACTTATTTGAATGTAAACCACTATAATAGTACAAATAACGAACCATTATTTTATTTGAATACTTAAAATACATTGTAGGCGAAACGGAAGACGACATAATTATATTGGGAGGCGAATAATCTTTATCGCATAATCCAATATAATAATGATTATGTTCCTTTTCAGAATAGAAATGCATATAATCTAAACGATTTATTTCATCATATTCATTATCACTTTCCAGTTCACTATCATCATCGCTTTCGTCAATATCCGATTCGCTGGTATCCCCTTCAATTACAATTTCATCATCTTGGTGTAAATAGACGTCATTGTATTCAGACATTTCTTCCTCTTGGTTCATATTCATATTTGTATTTCCTATAAAAAATACAAATATTATCTTTATTATCAATTTTTTGTCCGAATGTCTACACATATAAGCTTTGAGATGTCATTACATATTTCAATAGCGCAGGTTCAATGAGAGACAATTTATGTAAGATTTCGATATAACCAAGTTGTTCAAATACGTTCATCCATTCTCGGGTAATAGTCATAATTTTCAATATGGCTTTCGTAAAATCGCCAATCGAAATAGAATACATTTTAACTTCTTCTATAAACACGCGACAAGATTGTTCATCGTCGCACATATACCATTTCATAGATAAATCGATAATGTCATATTGCAATTCACTAGTGTAATGAATGCCGGTGGACATTCCGGTATCACCCTCTATCGTGTCATATTGCGTGTACATATTCATTATATCGCGAACATACTGATTGACTACCTGGTCGCTGCTTTCAGGATACATATATCTGTCGTCATTAGGTACCTTGATATCGGTAAAACAAGAGAATATACCAACGATTTGCATTGATGATACATCTTGAAAGTAATTCCAATGTTCTAATAGACGAGTTGTAATGAGCGGATGAATCTCTGCAATATTCGATGCAATTGTACCTAATTTTGTCAATTCATAGGTATTGTTTTCCAAATATGAATTGCAAGAAATGTCGTTGGTACACGTAATAAATCCATCATCCATAAGTAAACTGCAAACGTTCGACGTCTGATTACATAAATATTGTTCTGTATAATCCGAATCTTGTTTTAGATATTCCAATTCGCGATGTAGTTCATTCAGTCGGTTAATTTGCATACAGTCCATTTCAATACTATTGTATTCTCGTTTCAGCCGTTCGATTTCTTTCATAGCCTTTTTTCTTTGATTATTTGATCCTTTTTTAGATGCATCTTCGTGTTCTATGTACATATTACAAATAGCCAATGGTGTAGACGTTCGTGTGTTTGCTTTATTAATTTTTTGTTGCATTTCATCAATATCTATTTTTTGACCCCGCACCGTTTTCTGTATTTCATCGTATATCATACTTTTTTGGGAAAAATGATGAAAATTTGTTGATTGCCCGTTTTTTAACAAATTCAAAATGAGCGAATAAGAGACGTGATACTTAGATACAAGTTTTTGCGGAACTCCCCCCATTATTTTTTGGTATTCGTATTGTGATGGGATTGAAAACAAATTATTACAATGAACAATATAACCAACTGTATCGATTCCTCTTCTGCCTGCTCTACCTGCCATTTGTGTATATTCGTGGGCCATCAAATACCGCTCTCCAGTACCGTCAAATTTGGTTAAATTGGTGAAAATCGCAGTTTTAATGGGGCAATCTAGTCCTATTGCAAAAGATTCTGTAGCAAACAATAGTTTGATGTGTTTTTTGGAAATCATAAGTTCAACAATTTCCCGCAGAACGGGTATCATACCAGAATGATGAATACCAACACCTTTTTCAAGAAGTGAAACCAAATGAATGTATTCTGGTAATTGCAAATATTCTTGAAAATTGGGTAGTTTTCGTATAATTTGTTCACATTCATACCGGATAGTATATGCGACTTTGCTATCAAATTCAAGCAACGGTACGGTTATATCGTCTGCACAAGTTTCTACTTGTTTTCTAGAAAATACAAACGCGATTGCGGGCAACATTTCATTGTTTCGTAAATGCAACGACAATTCATTCAGTACGTGTTTTCGTTTCATATATTGATGATTGTTGGAAAATAGTTTTTCTATTTTTGATATTTGCTTATACCCAGGCTCACTAAAATTACCATTCGCATCTTGAAGCAATAGTAATTTATTAGTCGCCTGTTTAATTTCTTGTTGCGTAGCTTTGTCTTTAACGTGCTTAAAAATAGATTCGGTAGTTGTCATAAATCCATAATGTGTGAGAGGCACTACGCGATGATTGGTAGAAGCCAAATATACTTGTTTTCTAGTGTCATAAGTTTCACCTCTTTCACACCATTTTGCAAACCCTTCCGGATTATCAATGGTTGCAGATAACATAACCATTTGTATATGAGGAGGTAGCATCAAAATTGTTTTTTCCCATACTTGTCCACGGTGGGCATCGTTAATGTAATGTACTTCGTCAAATACAACGCAACCCAATTCATTTTGGATATCTATTTGAAATTGCAAAGTTGATGAAGTTGTATCGTTCACACTATTAAGAGAAGTGAATAAATAGTTCATCAAGATTTCGGTTGTCATAATAAGAACATCCGCGTCGGGATTCGTTTTAATATCTCCTGTAAAAAGACCAAACGAAATATCTGGAAATTTTGAACTGAAATCGTGGAATTTTTGATTGGAGAGTGCTTTAATAGGACTGGTATAGATGAGTTTTTTCCCTTTTTCTTTGAAATGACGAATTGCAAATTCTGCTGGAAGAGTTTTTCCTGAACCGGTATGTGCGGTGACCAGGGCGTGATTTCCTTCAACTATAGCTTGAATAGCATATTTCTGAAAATCACTTAATGGAAAAGAATAATTATCAAAATGTGGTTGAAACTGAGTTTCGATAGGATAAGGTTGATTGCATATGACAACCATTGTGTTATAATAATATATAATGAAAGGTTTATATATTATTTACATTCAATTTTTTGATAGTATAGAACAAGAATACAATCATAGATATAGAAGTTTACACCTTTGAACATTTAAAACGCCGACTTACTTTCAACATAATTTAAAAATGTTTGATTTAATTTTAATTTATCGGGATTAGTACTTATAAGATCAACTACTCTATAATTTAAATCACCAACATATTCAGCATCTAACCCCATTGCTCTACAGGGTAAAAAAGCGTGTAATCTATGAGAATATATTTTTTTAGCATATTTATATTTTGTTAGTAAATCTTGTGCGTAATTAATTCTCTGTTTTGGGTTCATATTCATTATTTCATCAATGTAATGATGAAAATAGTAATTTTTTTCATTTTTATTCCTTTCTTCCCATTTATTTGGACAATCAATATAAATTATACTATCCTTATATTTCTCTTCATAACTCTTATTATCGGGGATATTTTTAATATCTAATAGTTGAGTAAGACAACCATATAAACTAACATCAACTCCATTATTTTTTAGTAAAGTAAAAGTTGCTTTATCTCTACATAATATCGGTGAATTTTTTTTGTAATGTTCAATACATTCATTTTTATATAAGAGAGGTACATCTTTTGACAAACATGTTGATATGTAAATAGGTATGATGTTATTATTTTTAATTGGAAATTTAATATTATCATTGCCCGTTTTCCAATTGGAATTATGCATGAACCAACCATTCATTATTAAATATATTTTTTCTTTTAAATTTGTTATTAATTCACCTGTATTATAGTTATAAATTAAATCATAATCATCTCTATTGACAATATAACTAATATCTAATAATGTACTCGTAACAACGCTTTGAATATCATCACCAATATTAATTGTATTATATCCTAAAATTGCAAATTTTTTTGACATGTAATATATTTAAATATATTATATTTAAATTATAAACGTATTTTTGTGTCAATTTATTTCAGGATTACTATATATAATTTTGTTAAAAACACTTTTGATACATTTTTTATAGTCAAATCTTTTTGATACTCCAAATTGATTTATTTCCAAATTATCATCTAAACATCTTCAAGGGTTTAAACAAATTGTACAAGATTTAGACATATAATTATATAAATAATATATTATAATAATAAATATGGATAAATCAAAATTAACTTGTGTCTCAGGCTATTGGAAAATTAAAAATAAACATGGAAATAAATTTGACAATTGGTTTAAAAACACTCTTAAAATTAATTGTCCATATGTATTTTTTGGTGATAAAGAAAGTATTGCATTAATAAAAAAATATAGAGGTGAATTACCTACACATTACATTGAATACAATATTGAAGAATTTATGACTTATAAATATAAAGATAATATGATAACTAATTCTGAGCATTGTCCTTCCATAGAATTAAACTTAATATGGAACGAAAAAATTTTTATGATTCAACAAGCTCTCAAACTCGATCCCTTTTCATCAGAGTTTTTTATGTGGATTGATGCTGGAATATGCGTTTATCGCGATAATCCACCTCCTTCTATATCTTTTCCAAATATAAATGTATTAAATAAATTACCAAAAGATAAATTTATTTATTCTTCAACAGACCGTAATACGTATAGTGATAAATTTCAAAAAGGTGAGTATCATTTATACCATCATGTATCAGGAACATATATTTTACACAAAAATATTATAGATAGCTTTGTAGAACTATATAAAGAATATTTAAATTTAATAGATAAAAATGATATATGGACAGACCAAGTTATTTTAACACATCTTTATAGAGATAATAAAAGTTTATTTTATAAATATTCTAATGGTTATGGTTCTATAGTAAGTAAACTGTTCTAAACGGCGTTTAAAATGTTCAAAGGTGTAAATACTTTGTTTTTAATTGTTCTGTATAATAATATCTTTAAAAATTTTATTACTATGAATAAATAACATTTTTTCTTTATACATTTCATCCAAATAATATCCAATAGCGTGATCTTCAATATAGTGAGTACTTATTTCTTCTTTTTTTGGTAATAAATTTTCAACAGCTTCCCTTGATAAAAAATAAAATCGTCCATTGCTATACTTACATTTTTTTAAAATGATATCTTTCGGTAAACAATTATGAACTTGATAATACTGGCTGTTATGTTCTTCTATCTTCATAATAAATCCACCATAATGATGATAAGTGTTTTCATTTAAATAACCTGGTAGTTTATATAGAAGAGATTTATCCATTAACATTTGGTCATCGTCAGTTTTAAAAATATATGAATAATTAAATTCTTTGTGTACAGCTTCAAACGAAGATATTACTTTATGTGGCAATGAATTATAATCATCTTCTGTTTTTACATATAAAATCTGTTGATTATTATCAAAAATATATTCGCTATTTTCTTCATTACATTTTTGAATATCTCCCAGAACATGATAATAATAAATATTATCAGGAAAATCTTTTAACCAACTAGCTTTTTGTATTTGTGCCTTTTGTTGATATTTATAACAATTCATAATTAAAAATACGATAGGAATATTATTCATAATATATTATTACACTCGTTAATATTTATATAGAAAATTTCAAACTATATAAATATAGAAAATTATATTCTATTATATGTTTTCAGGGTATTATATAAATTTAGATAGTCGTCCGGACAGAAATAATCATTTTGAGAATCTGAAAAATAAATATTCGTTTTTAAATAATGTAGAAAGATTTTCAGCTTGTACACACGAAACCGGTTCTATTGGTTGTGGTTTATCTCATATAGAAGTATTAAAAAAATGTCTAGAAAAAGATGAACCTGCATTTTTAATATGTGAAGATGATTTGACTATTTTAAATGAGGAACATTTTATAAATATGACAAAAAATCTAGTTTTAGATAGCGATTGGGATATTATTACATTAACCCCACGAGGAGAAAAGGTGTTAAATGATGAGTTGCCTGGAGAATTTATACGTATTCAAAATAATCAAACAACTACAGGTTATATTATTAAAAAGCATATGATTCCGATTTTGATTGCAAACCTAGAAGAAGCTATTCAAGGTTTAAGTCAACGAGGGGATCCAAATAAGTATTCTATTGATCAATATTGGAAACGTTTACAAGTAGAATATAAATTTTATTATTATAAATATATTTACGCTGGTCAATTAGTAGGTTATTCGGATATAGAAGAACGAATGGTAGATTATAACCAGCGTTTTTTAATGCAACCAAATTAAACCCTTGAAGATTTAGAATGGGACAAAAAATACAATGAAAAAGATATAAATATGTTTTTCATTGTATAGTATCGTAATGGATAATAAAGAAATAATAAAAATATATACTTGTGGAGAACATATACATCTCAATAAGGAAACCGTTGTTTCCCCTTGTAGAGGGAGATGTCATATGTGTGGAAAAAAGACAGTACACGGACATAGTAATCCTGACCACATAAGCAACCCATTTGGTTATTTGTTCTTAATACCTAAAATATGCGAAAAATGCTCTAAAACTCATAAGATATGTTCTTGGTGTAAGCCAGCTTACACTTAGCGAAAAGAAAAATGAGACAAAATGAATTATAATAAAATTCGTTGAAACATAAACCAATTATCATATTCTTCTTTATTTTCTTTATATATGCAAAATTTATCAGGTTCTGTAAAAATACAATCAGCTACAATTATTTGATCATCTTTAATTAAATAATCGTTTTCAAAATAACATTTAACTTTCTTATAATATGTAACATACCACCAAGGTATCATTTGTTCGTGAAGAATAAAAAAACCACCAGCAATAGACCGTTGGAATGATGGAATCGGCATTGTAGGTACACCTCCGGGTGTTTTTTTATTTACTAGTTTATATAAATCTTCAACATAATCTTCTTCGTTTCGAAGCAAACCATAATGAACACGATTTTTATCTAATATATTGATTTTATCACTATTAGGCCAATCACATAGTAGTCTCATAGAAAGATCACAATCTCTATTACGAAAATAGCCTATATCACACCAACCATAATATTCTGTATCAAAATATTTAGCTTGTTGTGTAGATTTAACAAAATGGATTTTTTCAGACCAAAGCATATTTACGTGCCATTCTGTATATGGATTCATTAAATTATTTTTATCATGATTTGCGATCCATTGATCTTTATGTTTATACATATAAAAATCAGTATATGGCTTTACAACAAATTTTATTTTAGGTTGTTCATATTGTTTTAAAAATTCATAACCAATTTCATCTGTATATACAACCAAGAAATAATTATTCACGTTAGATAGCATATTATTCATCCATTCTTTATATAATTCTGATGGGAACTTGCTCTTAAAATTATACCAACAACTTGAAATTGTAATGTTTATATTCGACATTATTACCTTATCAATAAAAACATTTTATATTGTTTCCTGCCTCTTTTATTTTATGTTGATACTATATAATTTTGACAAAATGAATTTACAAGACAATAATAATATTCACGGTATACCCGATGGTGTATCTTATGGACAATTTGATAGAGAAGAGGATTTGAATAAACGTATTAATGGGCGCCAATTTCCCGATAGCCCATTAGAACCCAATTTTGGTTTAAGACCTCTTTCCACCAAATATACAAAGTTCTCCTTGTTAGATAAAGAAGTGAAGAAACAAAATAAAAATGAATATGCGAATCATCGTTTATCGGGTAATTTTAACCCAGGGTCTTCTCGTGCACCGGCTTCTGGGTATTTTAGCAATATTGATTTAGAATCTAGTATGAGAAATCAACTATTTGCATTACAACACGGTATTCCTCAAAATACCTATATGCCAACTAGCGAAAGTGAATTGTATAAGGTGCATGTAGTATCTAATGATACAACTCCTCAACCCCACGCAAATTTATTTCGCGAATCCAGTTTCGATACGGGGGTGCATCCGAATTTACATATGACAAGCATTGGTTCGGATAAATTCTTTAACCATACAAGAACTCAACTTAGGGATACAGAATAAGACATCCATTCTACGCAGAAGTATAATATATAATTTATGTATATATTATAAAAATCTATGTTTATTTACTTGTATTTATTGCTAACAAGTAAAAATCCAAATTTATTTTATTTAAAATGGCTCATTATTATGGCTATCATTACTTTGTTATTTATGGTTTATACTCATTTTGTAGTCATCAAGAATACAGAAGGGTTTGCTCAAAAAGATCAATTTATGATAAAACGCAACAACAATGTATACGACGAATTCTATTTAGATGTATATGACGAATTGCACGAAGTTTCCAATCGTACAAGCGAAGAATTGCTTCACATATTAAAAACAACAAATCCGTGCACTGACAAAAGTGTATTTTTGGATGTAGGTTGCGGAACCGGACATGTAGTGAATGAATTACACGAAGCAGGTTTTAATGCTTATGGTATAGACAAATCATTAGAAATGATAAAACATTCCCAAAAATCGTTTCCTGAAATAGAAGTATTACACGGTAATGTATTAGAGCCTATGAATTTTGAAAAGAATACTTTTACACATATTTTATGTAATTACTTTACTTTGTATCATATGGAGAACAAGGACCAATTCTTTCAAAATTGTTATCATTGGCTACAGCCAGGAGGATATCTTATCTTACATTTAGTCAATAAAGATAAATTTGAAAAAATCATACCACATACAAATGCGATAACAACCCGAGAACCGACAAAGAAAGGGTGTAATGTGTGCACTACCGCCGAGTTCAGGGATATTGATTATGAAGGTGTTTATGAAATAGACAATCATACAGACGTAGCCGTATTTGTAGAAACATTCACAGATATACATAATAAAAAGGTGCGAAAAAACGAACAAGATGTATATATGGAAAGTTTAGATAATATATTGCAAAAAGTTAAACAAAATGGGTTCATACACCACGCTCAAACTGATATGATTTCAATGAATGGAGACAAGCACCAATATTTGTATTATTTCGAACGTCCGTTATAAGATATAATTATTAATAACCAGATATAATAATTATATAATAATGGTGTTGCATTATCTTGCTTTTATGATTACATTCACTATATTAATTTATTTTGCTTATATTAAGTTAAAATATCCATTTTGGAGTAGCCAGCCGGTATATCATAATTACGATGTTCTCCGCAGTATGTATAATAAACCTTTTATTATTAATAGAAATACACCGATGAAGACCAAATACTATGATCATTTACACGTCCAAACATTTAATTATAGTGAATGTGAGAACATCCATAAAAATGAATTGTTAAATTTGATACAATGTTATTATATAAATTCTGATAAAATATTACATAATATCTCATTAAAAGACCTGGAGTGTTATTTTATTGGGCATTCTGAACCTGCATATGTCTCCATTTACGCAGAGCAACAGTATGATCAAATATATGATGTATCGGGGTCGATCATTTCTTCGTCATTTATACCCGCGGGCTGCATAACTTCCAGAAAATCGAATTTTTGGTATTCTATAAATGATAAAAATACAAATTATCACGAAATGGCAATTTATTTTGTGGATTATTTATGTGCAAACCGAAATGGAAAGCAAAAGAACATATATCGTAATTTATTACAAACGCACGAATTCAACCAGCGCATAAAAAATCCAAATATTCAATGCAGTCTGATCAAAAAAGAAATCGAATTATTTCAAGGAATAGTACCATTTGTGCAATTCAATACAAATACTTATCACATTCCGTTCTACGAAAAGCAGCCGTTGCCTGCCGGATATTATATCACGAAGCTTGATGAAAAAACAATTGCATCATATGCCGACTTTTTCTATTCCAATAATGATTATTGTTCAAAAACACATTTATTTGACGTCATGGTATTTCCAGATATAGGAAATGTTGTCCATATGATAAGACAGGGGATTTTACATATCTATTGTTTGAAAAACAAACAGCACATATATGGTTTTTATTTTTTCAAAGATGCAAATATGCATTACGAAGAGTTAGACGGAAATACTTTACATTTCACGAACAGTGTTATGAATTGTTTATCGCCAACCATATTTTATAATGCATTTGTGAATAGTATTCAAGATTTGGTTCATAAAAATAAAACATATAAAATGATGTTATTCGAAGACATTGGTCATAATGAAATTCTACTACAATTTTGGAATCAGCACAATAGCCCTATATTTACAAATTTGACAGCATATTATTTATATAATTTTGTATATCCAATAAAAGTTGCTAAAAAAAGGGTATTTGTATTAAATTAAATTTTCTTACAACTATTGACGATCTTTGCGATAATCATATCGAATTGACCACATACCAGCCGAAAGGCAATATTCGCTACAGAACGAAAATGACCCGATAGGTCGGAACTCGCACTCAACTGCATCTCGCTGTGGATATATATTATTACAACAGTGATAATCATTATCGCAATACAAGCTTGTTTCTTCAATTAATTCATCTAACACCAATTGTCGGTTTTCTCTTTCGCCGGGATCATACTCGAAAATTTTAATAATGAGTTCCTTAGGTAATTCCATTTTATTGTATACTATAGCTGGTTATAACCATTTATTAAAAGTTATAATCAATTTTTAGCAAATTTATGTGTAATACCAACGATTATCGTTTATATGTGCCGGTTTTCGAAAAGGAATCCACTACAAATATAACAAATACACCTAAAAACGTGTAAAGAATGAATTCTTCAGTAATATTATCTGTTTTTTCTTTTTGTTGACCTTCCAACAAGTGTATCATATAGTTAATTCTATCCATTAATTTATCGTCAACGTTATCTACACTTTTGGATGGTATACCCATATTCGCATAATAGGGTTTGTTTTTAGTAGCAGTGTATGATTTATTATAATTACTTAACCTATCTTGTTGCATATTATTAGCGGTATATTCGGAATTATTATCTAATTTATATTTACGCGAATTAGAAGCTGCTAAATAAGTGGAGACCGTAGGATTGTATTCTTTTGAATATTCCATAGATTGCATATCTTGTTTGACTTGCAAATTTGGAGGACTGATTGGTTCAAAATTACTCAGTTCGCTGTCCTCATTGTCATATGACATTTTATTAATTAATTCATTCACCCGGGTATTGCGATCATTGGCTATATTTTGAAGTCCTTCGAATGTTGGCACACCTGACTCTTGCGAAGATTCAATATGTTCATCATTTTCAACCGTATCAGCTATTCTAGGCTTTTTAATCGTTTTTCTCATAGTTGCAATACGTTTCTTTGAATTATCATTATTTGTCCATGGAGATGCACTATTTATCAATGAAGACATAATATTTCGTTTACTTAAAAAATATATAGAAATTAATTTTGAATAAAACACAAAACTTATTTATCCTAATATAATACATAATGAATACATTTTTAACATTTTTGATACCTATTATTATAGTGTATCTATTGTTATCGATATGGATGGATCTACGTGATTTTACTAAAACCACTTTAGGTAAATTTTTTGCGATACTAATAATTATTTACTACACAACAATAGATAAAAAATTAGGGGCACTTGCTTGTTTGTTAATTATTTTATATTATCATTCAACTTTAGCAAAAATGCTAAATATTAAGCAAGGTGTATTAGAAGAATATTTTGGAAACAAGGAAGAAACATTAGATGATCCAATGGTAGATTTAGGGTTAGATGATGCGATGGGAGATTATGAAACAGATGATGACACTGATGATGATACCGACAATGAAACAGATGATGAAATGGATATCATTGATATCGATGATGAAACCGTAGATATCGGAGCATTCGATACATTAGACGATCTTACTGTGGGTGAGACCCCCATCCGCAATCGGGCGTCTGATAGTATGCAAGAATCATTTTCTAATTATAATAATGTGTATGAACCCGATAAAACATTTGATGAAACTATTAAATACGATAAGAACAAGAACTATATGGATGAATTTAGACAGAAAAATTGTAAGAATGAAACCTTACTTTATAAGGATATGATTGTTAAAGATGATATGATTGAACATATTTATTCTGACATTGATTTCCCTAACGAAAAATGCAATCCTTGTTCAAAACGATGTAATTTTTCGATCATTGAATCGAAGTTGAAACAAGAAGCCAAACTATTCCCTATCCATTCTAAAAATTAAAAAATATATTATGGTAGAGTATAAATTATGAAAAAAAACAGTATTACAGAATTATTCGATTTTTTACATAATCATATTAAACGCATTAATGATAGTAAAATTTTCGCAGGGTTAATGATTATTACTTTGAATATTGTGTCTAGATTTGTCACTATCAAGTTGAGCAAAAGTATGGAATCGTATTTAAAATACACATTTAGTAAATATCTGCTTGTGTTTACTATTGCGTGGATGGGTACGCGGGATATTTACATAGCAATTACAATAATGTTAATTTATATTATTATTTTTGATTATTTGCTCGATGACGATAGTATGTTTTGTGTTCTACCTGAAGAATTTAAGAGTTATCATCAAACATTGTTAGAAAATGACGGTAAACAAGAAATCACCGAAGATGATATTAAAAATGCAGAAAAAATTCTTGAAAAGGCTAAACGCGATGGGAGATATAATGGGGTAGAAGGTTTCCGTGGGAAATAATTAGTAAAATTAGATTGTAAAAAAGTATCATTATAATGTAATTATAATGATATTCGAAAATATTTCAAATGATAGTTTAGACTTTTATGAATTAAAAATAATGATGGAGACAAATAAAAGCGATGGTTTTCAAGAATTTACAAAGGAAATGTTGGTTTTTGATAGCAATAAAGACGGAGAAGGCAAAGTATTAAATAAATTACCTTATTTTACATATAAATATAAATACCCATTGACTGTTTTTAAACGAATCGGCAGTTATCAAGATCGTATAAATTTATTTTTTAATGAGAGCGTGTTTAAAAATAAAATATTCAAAGAAGAGTATTTAATAGAAAAATTTACAACAGAAGAAGAGAAAAACTTAATGATCGAAGAGAACATTATGACAATGATCGAAATATTGTTCCCGACCAAATTTCCGGTTATTAATAATATTCATACTTCACATCAGTTTATTAGTTTATCTCGTTCATTAAAACCGTTAGATACAAATATAGGTAGACCTAAAATATATTCACACTTGAACATCAATAATAATAAATATACAATTAATAAAATTATTTTATATAATGATATATTGAACCATCCGATGTACAATAAGTTGATCAATGAAACATATTCGTTCCAAACCTGGTGTAAAAATACGAATAATGAAATGTTAATTGAAATTGCTGAAAAAAATTTAACTGGTTATAAAGATTTACCCAAAGAGTATCTGAGTTTTGAAAACAGTTTTTTAACGAAATATAGAAAACCAAAAAGAGTTATGAATAACCAATTATTGCAAGACATTATCGATGATCATAAAACAAATGATGAAAATGTAAAAACGTTTCATAAATGTATTGAGTATTTTTATAAAAGATATATACTCGGTTATGAAATCAATGAAACAGATCAAATTGATAGCAAAAATATTGAGTTATTTGAAAGCATTTTGAATACACCATCGTTTATATGTACAACTGACTCCGGGAAAAATGCTTTTCCTACAAAAGAAATATATTTATCTATTCAATTACATAATGAAAAATTAAATGACGATATTGTGAAAAATATGAGATGTTCTTATTATGAAGAACAATTGGGAGAAGATTTGGAAAAATTATTAGAGGGAGTTCCATTTAATTCAGCATTATTGCACGATGAACAATATAAAAGCATAAAAGACAAACCAATCATTTCAAAAGAATATATGACAAATAACCAAGTCGAAAAAATATATGCGGAAGATGTTATCAAAGATGTAAACACTACATTTGTTTCATTGATCAATAATAAATGGGAAAATGTTCGAAATGTAAATCGTAAAACGATTAAAGAAAAAATAGAAGAATTTTTAAAAGATATGAAAAAAAAACTTGATGTAATTGAAAATAATGATTATAAAGATATAAAATCCATTTCATTCAAAGTTGATGATTTAATTGAAAATATTATGACTAACCAGTTATTACCGAATTCTATTGAAAATATTGATTATGATTATTATATGAATTTGATTTTATCTGATTTTACGAAACATAAACAGCAACCAAAATTATATGAATCACAAATTAGTTCATTGCTATTACATATTGATAATATCTTGAATAGCATTAAAAGTCAAATTATTAGATATGGAATACAAGCAAATGAAATGAAATCAAAAGGTACAAACGAATATGTAGAAGAAATGAGAATATATCAATACAATGCATCCGTATTAAAAATGTTCGAATTTATCATTATTTATGTAATATATAAACATTTATTACAGATTCACAAAAACATAGATGTAGTGAAATATAAAATGACGGCGGGTAAGAAAAAAACAAAAAAAAAGAAACGTAATAAAAATGGAACACGAAAGCAGAAATAAAAAATGTGATATTCGGTTTTTCTTGTAAAATTATTTATTTTTTATAGAATTCAGGAACCCCCTTTTTAAACTTACCCACTTCAGGTCCAACATCTTCATCTTTGTCGACTTCGTAAATTACACCATTTTGTTCATTTGACGTATAATATGTAGTTCCCTTGATATTAATTTCAAAAACCTCCTCTTCCTCCTCTTCCTCCTCCTCTGCTTCTACGGATTCTTCCTCCTCCTCTGCTTCTACGGATTCTTCCTCCTCCTCTGCTTCTACGGAATCCTCCTCCTCCTCCTCTGCTTCTACGGATTCTTCCTCCTCCTCTGCTTCTACGGATTCTTCCTCTGCTTCCTCTGCTTCTACGGATTCTTCCTCTGCTTCCTCTGCTTCTACAGATTCTTCTTCCTCCTCTTCCTCTGCTTCTACAGATTCTTCTTCCTCCTCTTCCTCTTCCTCTTCTGCTTCTACGGATTCTTCCTCCTCTTCCTCTTCTGCTTCTACAGATTCCTCTTCTTCCTCTTCTTCCTCTTCTTCAGTAAAACTGATAGATCTGGCGGTTGTACTCATATTCGTAATCGGTGTAGAATTTCCCGTAAAAGAGTATGTAATATTCTCTTCTTCCGTCAAATCTATCACCTCTACTTTTTCTTTTTTGACAGTTTTTTTGCAACACTGAGGAGGGTCTCTTCGAAACTCCGGGAGAGCATAAATCAAATTTTTCAATGAATCATTTTCTTTTTTCAAGAGCCTATTTTTTTCATATAGACGTTTTACAATAGGAAGATGAAGCAATGCATTATAATTATCGCGATATTTTGACTGCATAATTGTTATATATATGTATATATAATAAATAATAAGATGAATCAATTTTTATACCCATATTTACTCTATATTTCAATCCATTCATTTGGAAATAAATCAGCAGTATTGTGAGTAGATAGAGATTCGCCAAACCAATTTGTTGGATAACAAACCATTTTGTCTTTTTCGTTATTCATATACGCTGCCCACCAACTAAACGTACTATTTGCAATAATGTTAGAATGACAACAAGACATCAATAACAATTGTTCCCAATCAGAAATAGCGTGATCGACGCCCGTAAATGTTATATCTGGAAATTTCATTTCTAGAGAACTTATAATTGGTCTGACGCAGTCTTCGTCGTCCTCTTCGTAAAAGTAAATGACTTGAATGTTTGTTTTGTCAGTGTATGTAGTAATCCGATCAATACATTTATTATAATAATCTTCTTTCATAATAGGATGGAAATTAGGTTTATCCTTGTAGTCTCCCACCCTGAAATGCATTGAAATATTATAATAATTATTGAGTACATCGCAGTATTTCTCCCTTGTTTTTTGTTGCTTAGTATCTAATGAAATCAAAGTCTGTATTTCATCCCAGTAAGAAACAAAATATTTATAACTTTGAAAATATCCCTTTAATGATAAGTATTCTATATTATCCTGATATGGCACTTCAATATAGTGGAAATGTGGTTCATTGTAGACTGGAAAATTGTTCAAATATGGTTGAACCAATGAATGATTACTATTTTTAGTAGTATATTTTTGCAATGATGACAAGAATGAATCCCAAAAAGTATAACGTTTGATGCCGGAACGTATGTCAGTTGTGTATTCAAACACAACTTCGCAGTTATGATTCATACCATATGCAATGGTTGCAAATATTTGAAACAGTTGATTCCCTAGCCCACCCATTAATTTACACGTTATATATTGCATTATAAATATATTTGAATGAAAAATATATTTATATAGTTTCACCAACTAAATTAAAACCCAAAACTCTCTCTAATAATGGCGTTCTTAGACGGACCCTTAAGTTTTTCACTTTGACGTTTTACTTTATACCCGGTTGTTTTATTACCAATCCCAAATTTATTATTAGATTTTACACCATTTGAATCTTCTGTATCTTCATGCAATTCCGGTAGAATTCGGGTTAATGGTTTTTCTAACACAAGTAGCATATGTTCTGAATTCAACAATTTTCTATATTCTTGTATTGATAAATTTCCATAAAACTTATCCAAGGTATAATATGGGTTAGGGGAAGGTCTAATATTTTTTTCATAGTTATATACTTTTCCATAAATCTTGTTCAATAATTGATAACGTTCAAATTTGGCAGAGTCGTCAATATGCTCTTTCATTAAAAAAGCAACACCGCATTCTGGTCGACAAAATGATCCATATCCTATGATATTGCCATTCAATTCATATTTGGGTATGAAACACGGTGGATTATCAAAATCATACGTGCACCAAAAACAAGCCGATTTTTTATCAGGAGAAGAATCTTTATACAACTGTAATTTCAATTCTTTTAATTTAGTATTCAGATCTTTCATACTTATTAAATCATCTTCATCAGAATCCGTCGCATTACTGTCATCTTGACCTTTGCATTTACTACATACTGCCACATTATGTTTATTCGCATCAGTGTAAGCTAATGAACTTGATTCTTTTTCGGTAATCATATTGTATTTCAAATTTAGGGTTTCTTGATGATAGGTCATAATATTAGGAGGTATAATTGGTTTATAAGACAAAGGATCTTTCATTAAGCTATTCATATCTTCAGTATTGGGGTCTAAATCTTGCATTGAACATTTCAAATGTAAAATAATATTCGATGATTTGCTGATGTCTTCTTGTGGTTCAATCGGTTTCATCACTAACTTCCCACCTTTCGGTTTTCTTCCACGTTTTTTAGGAATATTGGGGTCTATGTCTTTGACTACTGCTGTTATCTCATTGTCAATTTCTGACTTTTTTTTCCTACCTCTTTTCTTTTTGATTACTTCTGGTTGCGGTGCGTCATTTATAACTTCGGTCATTATCTTTAAAAACGTAAAAAAGTATTTATATTGTTTAATAAATACTTTTGCAGAATTATGCCGTATTTTTATTCTGATAACATTGGCGACATAAAGATATATAATTATCAACGCCAACGACGACTTGTTCTTTTTCGGTTGATACCCGGTGTGAAAACAAAGCTTCATTATTGCATTCGCTACAATTTGAACGAAGTTTTGTAATATTATCACATAAAGGTATTAGATCCAAAAGATTACCAAATTTGCGTCTTGCGTAGTCGCCGTCTAACCCACATACATATACCCTTTTATTTGATTTCTCTACCAATTCATAAGTGTATTCAAAAATATCTTCAAAGAACTGCCCTTCATTAATTAATACAATATCGCAATTTTGAATATCGGGATGGTTATACAGTTCGCTTAAATTTTCAGAAAATATGCACGGAATCATAACCTTATCGTGTGTCGATAACATTTTATCATTATAACGTGTATCTTTTGAATAATTAATGGCAACCACTTTTTTATTTGTTCGGTTATATTTATTGTATATTTCGACAAGGCGTGTGGTTTTTCCCGAGAACATGGGACCGACTATAAGTTCCAGATATCCTGATGACATATTTATATACAGATAGAAAGCGACCAATATTTATATTCAATTTTTACTATACATTTATTTAATATGTAGATAAACACATAAATAACTAAATATTATTACTATAATGAAAATGCAAAACATTGATAATATACCGTGGGTCGAAAAGTATAGACCCGAATATTTTGATGATATAGTATTAGATAAATCGAATAAAAAAATGTTCAAAAATATATTAGATAAAGGATACTTCCCGAATTTACTTTTTTATGGACCACCCGGTACAGGAAAGACAACGACTATTATTAATATTATTAATGAATATAACAAAATGTATACAAATAACAACAAGGGGTCTGTCATACATTTGAATGCATCCGACGAAAGAGGTATCGATACTATAAGAAACCAGATATTACAATTCGTTAAAACAAATAATTTCTTTGAAAAATGCGTTAAATTTGTGATATTAGATGAAGTTGATTATATGACAAAAAATGCACAGCAAGCATTGAAATATTTATTGCAATCCTGCAATTATAATGTTCGTTTTTGTCTAATATGTAATTATATTAGTAAAATAGATGAATCATTGAAAAACGAGTTTATGTGCGTTCGTTTTAACCAATTACCTAAGAAACATATACATCGATTTATTAAAAAAGTAAGTGATTGCGAATCATTAGATATGAACGATGAATATATATATAAAATAATGGACATTTATAAATCAGATATAAGAAGTATGATTAATTTTATACAATTAAACAAAGATTCAAAGTACAGTGATATTAATATAATATCTAAAGGGATATTAGAATGTTTACATCAAAAATTCATAAAAAAAGAAAAATACGAGGAAATCATTGAATATATGCATATCACAAGTATCAAATACAATATTGATAAAATTAGTATCATCAAAAAATATTTGGATTATGTAGTGAGAGATTACGGTCAATTGGTATCCAATGAGTTTTTATCCTTTTGTGAAGTAATGTTGCATACTGAAGATACATCAATCCAGCGCATTATCAAATATATGATCTATGAATTGCAACATCAGTATTCGCTATAAAAATTGATAAATAAAATAACATAAAGCTATTTATATTATTTTAGAAAATGGAATCTATAGACGACGAATGGGATTGTTTTTTGAATGATAAACCAAACAATACTGTAGGTAAGGAAACTAATTTATTAGTAAAAGAAAGTATTAAAGACGTTCCTGTGTGTGAAGATTTATATATTTCGACGACTACCAAAGTTTTATTTTTGAATATTCCGATAGACATTAATGGTGTATTTTGGGAATTACCGGTTATAACATACGGCGATCCACACGTTGGAATTGTGAAAAAGCAAATGAAAATCATTTCAAAAACACCAGAAGAATATGAAATATATACAAATCGCCTTACTAACATACCTTATTATAAAGAACATATCATCAAACAAATACACAATCCAAGTGCAAGGAGAATCAAATTTAAGGACGAAAGAAAAATCACAGTCGGTATTTCAAAAAAAGATATTATGAATTATCGCGGCAAGGTTAAAAATGCATTTTATAATTGTTTTGCACTTATTATTCGGTTCAGATATAACAACATGTTCAAAGAAATACATATCAAGGTATTTAATACAGGTAAACTAGAAATACCAGGAGTATTGAATCATGAATTATTAACTCAGGTAAAGGGAGTGCTTTTATCGTTTCTTCAACCTCACGTTAAAGAAAAGCTGTATTATATTGAAAAGGATGTAGAAGAGAATGTATTAATAAACTCAAATTTTAAATGTGGATTTTATCTGAATCGTGATTCGTTATATAGTATAATGAGAAGTAATAAATATGGAATAGAAACTTCATATGATCCGTGCAGTTATCCTGGTGTTAAATGCAAGTTTTATTTTAATAATCATCTACCATTTGATTATTCATTGCAGAAAGGTTTGATTGAGCAAGAAGACCGTAATATGAAATTATATCAATTAGATGATAACAAAAAATATACCGAAGTCTCTTTTATGATATTCAGAACAGGTAGTTGTTTAATTGTCGGGAATTGTACTGAGAAAATTTTGAGATTTGTATACGAATTCATTAAAATAATTTTACACGACGAATATCAAAAAATATGTGTCTCCTGTGATATAGAACCAACAAAGGAGAAAAAAGAAAAGATTCGTAAAAGATGGATAACTATCATTGAAGAATAATTGTATAATACCGGACTTTTCATAGGATATGTTTTAACTCAATAAAAATTATATACGTTCTCATTCAACCCGTATATTTTGAATGAGAAACAAGGGATAGATCAGGAAAAATATGCATCAATATATTTGTCAAAAATTGAAAATATGTATATACAAATAGTCTAATGTAATAAACGAATAATCAATAATTAAAATCAAAATGAGTACTAACGTGAACAAGCGAACTATTGCGAAGAAGCTTCCTGTATTGAAGACCCTAGAGAAGGGTAAAAAGCAGATGTTGATTAAGATGTTTAAGGCAATTGCAAAGAATGCTAAGATGCAGGCCAAGATCGACGCCAAGGAAGCTCAAAAACAGGCCAAGATCGACGCCAAGGAAGCTCAAAAACAGGCCAAGATCGACGCCAAGGAAGCTCAAAAACAGGCCAAGATCGATGCCAAGGAAGCTCAAAAACAGGCCAAGAACGATGCCAAGGAAGCTCAAAAACAGGCCAAGATCGCAATCAAGGAAGCCCTAAAACAGGTGAAGATCGCAACCAAGGAAGCTGAAAAACGGGCCAAGAAAATGGAAATGATGTGCGGTACTGACTCGGATAAGAGGGTATCCAATGCCGATAAATGAAGATTGTATTATAAAATATGTAAGAGTTATTACTTTTTTAATCGTGAAAATAATACCAATTATAATATTTATACAATAACCAATTTAAAGCATATTTAACGTTTTTATTATATATGGATAATAGTGAAAATACTACCAGTTCTGGATACAGATTGCCTGATATCAAAACATTACAGCACGCGATCAAGCTATCGATTGTAGACGATAAACCAATAATGATGGATTATTGGACCAATTCATTAGAGAAAAATGTATTGATTGGTGTTAAGGAAGATAATGAAAAATTATTAGTCAAGAGCGAAGATGAATATACGAGTCCAATTTCTAAAATATACAAGGTGAATACTGAGTATATTATTATGACCGAAAATTCCATTTATCTGGTTGATGTTGAAATTCCGACTAAACGCATTAGCTCTTAAATAATACACCAATATTGCCTGATTTACACCTTCGGACATTTAAGTTCGCACAAACAATGCGAAAAAAAGAGGTTCAAAGTTAGGTCTTTTCATACCTGCGTAAAGTTTGATTATAAGCACTCGTTGAAGTGCTTTGATTACTTGTTTC
>Ga0206130_10001620_pt1 | contig 32391 bp, 31 predicted proteins | sample Helgoland_Spring_9_FD_148637 | JGI IMG/M metagenome (GOLD analysis project Ga0206130, IMG submission 148637) | Pelagic subsurface seawater microbial communities from Kabeltonne, Helgoland, North Sea - Helgoland_Spring_Bloom_20160512_1 | ecosystem: Environmental > Aquatic > Marine > Epipelagic ...
GAATTAGAAAGGTTTATTACGTTACTTAACCAATTGCTGCCACATTATCATGGTCTTTTGAAAAAAGAAACACTTGATAAAGATGAGCGCACAAGGCTTGGAGAAATTGAGCACTATCTGATTGGCGTAAACTCTAAAATCATGGAAATCAAAGGCAAACTTGAACAAGACCTATTTGGACGATCAATTGATACACTCTACAAATTAAAAGACCTTGCTTATGGAGGGGATCCACATTCAAAATTAAAGCTTGAAAAAATGAGAGATGAAATGGCAGAATCTCTAAAGGCGGGAGACCTTATCAATTTTAATTAAGCACTACAATCTAGTTTATACTATTTTTGCAGCATGGATTTGGCTAAACATTCAAGAATTCTTGTAATCGGAGGAGGAAGCTGGGCAACTGCGCTGATAAAAATATTAAGCCAAAATCAATCACCCCTTTCTTGGTGGATGCGTGATCAGAGTGCCATTGCGCATTTAAAAGAACATTCTCACAATCCAAAGTATCTTCAATCTGCAACATTCGATACACAGCGCATAGAAATATCGGGAGATTTACGACAACTCGTTACAAGCGCTAAAATCATTATAATTGCGGTTCCGTCCGCTTTTGTCCATGAAACATTACAACACATTCCTAAGGAACTTTTCAGGAATAAAATTGTATTCTCAGCATTAAAAGGTATGATCCCTGAAATGAAGGCAATTCCTGCAAGATACCTTCATAAAACTTTTGAAATTCCCTATGAAAATATTGGAATCATATGCGGGCCATGTCATGCAGAAGAGGTTGCGATGGAAAGACTTTCATATTTGACCGTTGCCTGCTCAAATGTCAAGATTGCCCAAATCATGGCTCAGAAACTTTCTTGTCGCTATATTAAAACTTCAATTTCGGACGATCTTTTTGGTACTGAATTCTCAGCAATTCTAAAAAATGTATATGCCTTGGCAACCGGTATATGTGCAGGAATCGGATATGGAGATAATTTTCAGGCCGTACTAATTTCCAATTCCATACGAGAAATTGAAAAATTTATAGATGCGATTCATCCGATTCACAGAGATACGAAAACAAGTGCATATCTAGGAGACCTGCTCGTCACGGCCTATTCAAAATTTTCAAGGAATAGAACGTTTGGCTTCATGATTGGCAAAGGTTACTCTGTAAAGACAGCGCAACTAGAAATGAATATGATTGCGGAAGGCTACTACGCTGTTAAATCTCTGCATGAAATAAAGAAAGAATTTGATGTGGAAATGCCTATTCTTGAGACCGTTTACAGTATCTTGTATGAACGAAAAGCACCAAAAAAAGAATTAAAATCATTGACAGATCAATTGGACTAAACAACCTATGAAAAAGTCTTTACTTGTATTCAAGTTTGGTGGTGCCTCCGTTAAGGATGCCGACGCCATTTCAAATGTTGTTGCGATACTTGAACGATACAGTACTCAGAATATATTACTCGTTGTTTCGGCAATGGGCAAAACGACAAACAATCTTGAGCATGCATTTGAAGCCTTCATGGAAAAAGACGTTGAGGCCTTTAAAATAAGGGTTGAAATCATTAAAAAGTATCATTTAAATATTTTAAATAATCTATTTTACAAAGACAAAGGTGCCCTGTTAAGAGAAGAAATTGAATCAATTTTTAATCAAGTTGAAACCTATTACAATCAAGACATATTAAAACCTAGAGCACAGCTTTATGATGGATTCATATCATTCGGAGAGCTATTGTCGAGTAAGATTCTACAGTTTAAAATAAATGCAGATTTAAAAATCAGCAAATGGCTAGATGTAAGGAAGCAAATTTTAACTGACACGCTTTATCAAAAAGCAAATGTCAATTGGCCAAAAACGATAACTTCTATTCGTGAAATATGTATTCCTGAATTAGAAAAACATACCATTCTTGTAACCCAAGGTTTTATTGCAGGCAACGAAAGTGGAGAAACGACAACACTCGGTAGGGAAGGCTCAGATTATACTGCAGGAATATTTGCACATGCTTTGGAGTCTGATTCAGTAACCATTTGGAAGGATGTTCCAGGGATGTTAAATGCAGATCCAAAGTTCTTTGAAAACACGATAAAATTAGATCGGATTTCATTTAGAGAAGCTATTGAGCTGTCTTATTATGGTGCCAGTGTCATTCACCCTAAAACCTTAAAACCACTTCAAAACAAAAAAATTCCACTACTTGTAAAATCATTTGCTGATCCTTCGGCACCTGGAACTATAATTGATGTTGACACATCCAACGACCATATGGTTCCATCTTTTATATTTAAAAAAAATCAAGTTTTATTCTCCATAACACCCAAAGATTTTTCATTCTTAATCGAGGCCAATTTAAGTGATATTTTTTCCAAATTATCTGCAGCAAAGGCCGAAATAAACATCATGCAAAACTCTGCTTTGAGCTTCTCTTTTCTTATTGACCATAATGCCAATAAAATAAAATCAATATTGAATGTTCTTAGCTCGCACTACGAGGTGAAATACAATACCAATCTAGAGCTGGTCACTGTTAGGCACTACGACAAAAAAACAAATGAATTCGTTTGTAAAAACAAGAAAATTTTGTTGCAACAGAGCACCAGAAAAACAGCACGATTTGTGCTTTCCGAGGACTAGAAGGAAAAATACCCGATTGTAGTTATCTGAAATTTTTAATATAGCCTTATCTTTACATTCGAATGCAAAAGCGATTATCAGACTGTCTGCTTGGTGAAGCAATAGAAGTCCTTTCAATTGAGGATGACTTTATGGCAACCAAACTTATTGAAATGGGTATGACCGAACATCTTAAGACAAAAATAGTCTTGATTGCGCCATTAGGAGATCCTATAGCAATTGACATAAAAGGATTTACGCTCTCCCTTCGCATATCTGAAGCAGAAAAAATATTGGTAAAAAAACTGAGCCAACACTAAGCTATGAAAATCGCGCTTTTAGGGAATCCAAATACGGGCAAGAGCTCATTATTCAACCTCTTAACTGGCTTAAGACAGCAGGTTGGTAATTTTCCAGGTGTAACGGTTGAGAAAAAATCAGGTTTTTTTACTGATAAAAATCAAAAATTTGACATCGTTGATTTTCCAGGAACTTACAGTCTTGACCCACGAAGTCTCGATGAACAAGTGGTTTCAAAGGTTTTAGGTGATCCGCAAAATCCTGATTATCCTGATTTAATTCTAGCTGTTGTAGATGCTTCAAGGTTGGAGAATAATTTATTTCTTTTTACCCAGCTCTATGAATTTAACATCCCAATGGTATTAGTATTAAACATGTGGGATGTTGCAAAAAAACAAGGAATTCAAATTGACATTGAAAAACTAAAACAACTCTTTCCCGATATAACAATTGTAGCTACAAATGCCCGATTAGGATTGGGAAAAGAAAGAATACTAAATGCTTTAAATGCTGTCAAAAAAAGAAATGGGAAAGGATTTATGGGTGTAGCTCCCTCCAGTAATAAAGCAATTGATGATAAAATCAAAAGACAAGAAGCAAAGCTCAGAAAGGAAAAAATAGAAATTGTAATCCATGAAACCCTAACCAAATCAAATACATCAAAACAAAGCCGTCTAGACGCTTTTTTTGTTCATCCTTTGTGGGGTTACCTTTTTTTCTTGGGTGTTTTACTCGTTATGTTTCAGTTTATATTTTCATTTGCGGCTTATCCAATGGATTTTATTGATGGCTCTTTTGGAAAATTTGCGCACTGGATGTCAAATATTCTACCCAGCGGTGTGCTAAATGATTTAATCAGTGAAGGAATCATTCCTGGTATTGGTGGCGTTGTTATTTTCGTACCACAAATCGCTCTTTTATTCTTTTTCATAGGAATTTTGGAGGAGACCGGATATTTATCTCGCGTCGTATTTATTATGGATCGCATCATGCGACCGCTAGGGTTAAATGGAAAAAGTTTAGTACCGCTAATGTCAAGTTTAGCCTGTGCTATACCTGGTGTGATGTCTGCTCGAACAATCAGTAATTGGAAGGAACGTTTAATAACCATACTCATTGCTCCACTCATGAGCTGCAGTGCGAGAATTCCAGTATATACCTTACTAATTGCGCTCGTAATACCTGAAGGATATTTATTTGGGTTTATAAATATCCAAGGAATTGTGTTGTTTGGATTGTATTTTCTAGGAGTCGTTGGAGCATTATTAACGGCACTTGTTTTAAAGCTTCTAATTCGCAGTAAGTCTAAAGGATTTATGCTATTAGAGTTGCCGGCTCTTAAACCGCCAAGATGGGCTGATGTGTTCACATCAGTTCTGGAAAAAGTAAAAATTTTTATTTTCGATGCGGGTAAAATCATTGTAGCTATATCGATTGTTTTATGGTTCTTGGCAAGCTATGGACCAGGTAATAGCATAAACAATGCTCGAGAAAACATACGTAAAACAGCGGATTATCAATCTGCTGATAAAGAGGAAAAGAAGAATCTAGAATCATCTGCAGGACTGAAACATTCCTACATAGGGGAGTTAGGACAAATCATAGAACCCATTATTGCACCTTTAGGTTATGATTGGAAAATTGGTATTTCATTAATTACTTCATTTGCGGCACGTGAGGTTTTCGTTGGGTCACTTTCTACCATTTATGCGGTACAAGATGAAGGCGACGAACCAACAAAACTTATAGACTCTATGAGGAATGAAAAACGCACAGATGGATCTCCTACCTATTCTTTAGCAGCCGGAATATCACTTATGGTCTTTTATGTGTTTGCAATGCAATGTATGTCCACCGTAGCAATAGTGAAAAGAGAAACACAATCTTGGAAATGGCCACTGACGCAATTTGCCTTTATGGGCATTATGGCTTATGCCTTTTCATGGCTTACGTATGTCATTTTAACTTAACTTTACAAAATGCTTCAACAAATCATGTCTGTTTTGCTATTAATTTGCGCTTTAGGGTTCTTAGCCATTAGATTAATCAGACGCTTTATGAAGCAGAGCTCGTGCCAAAGCTGCGCTTTACAAAAGGCACAAAGCAAGCAATAATTGTTCTTGTTAATGTTCTGTTAATTTTTTTTTTGAAAGACTTCTTCTTTGTAGTTTAGAGGTATCAAAAAAAAATAAAATGAAAAAATTCCTAATCCTCTCTATCCTATTTATCGGCGCTTTAGCCATGAATGTAAATGCCCAAACTGAAGTACAAAAAGGTGCAAAAATCGAATTTACCAAAGAAGTACACAACTATGGTAAAATCAAATACAACGGTGACCCATATTGTACATTTGAATTTAAGAATACTGGAGATGAACCTCTAATCATCTCAAACTCTAAAGGTTCATGTGGTTGTACTGTTCCAACTTGGCCAAAAGAGCCTATCGCTCCAGGAGCAACAGGAAGCATTAAAGTTAAATATGACACTAAAAGACCAGGTCCTATTAACAAAAGTGTAACCATCACTTCTAACGCTGTGAATGCCTCAACTAAAGTTCTTAGAATTAAAGGAGAGGTTGGACAAGCACCTAAAAGTGGCGCTCCAGTAAATAGCTCTGGCGCACCAGCAAAAATGTAAGTTGAAAGTACAATTACTTTTAATCCTATTATTTAAAACCGCCCTTGTCTTTGGACAAGCGGCGGTTTTTTCTGTAAAATATAAAACCATTAAGTTTCCTCCTACTCCAGAAGGTGAAGTGCTAACTTTCAGCTATGAAGTGAAAAATACTGGAAAGATTCCTTTGGAAATATATAGTTCAGAGACAGAGTGCTCTTGTACAGATGTTATACTCCCCACAGAAAACATTCCGCCGGGAGGGTTTGGCACCGTAAAAGTCATCTTTAATACACAAGGAAAGTATTATTTTCAAAATCGAATGATTTACCTTAACACGAATAGCAGAAAGAAAAGAGAATTGGTTCGCTTTAAGGTTTATGTTGAACCCGATCCGAGCAGGCAATTGAATCAAGATCCCTAATCAGCCTTCAGCACTTTTATTACCTCATTATGATTTGGTGAGGAAAAGTTCACGAAGTAAACACCTGCCAGAATATTTTTAATCGTAAAATCACAAACCCAGCCATCAAATGTTTCTTGACGAACCATGGAGATTGGGATTTCTTTACCGTTAACATCTTTAATTTTAATATCAAAATCTTCAGATTGATAGCCTTTAATTCTTAATCTTATCGTTTCTGAGAATGGATTGGGAAAGACCTCTAAAATCAGGTCTTGCAGTTCCTGAGGCGCACAAATCGCATCACTAATCAACTGTATGAATGCATCCGGAGCAACAACGCGAACCCCTTGATCTAATAGAGACTGAACAAATAGCAAGCTATCAACTGAATTAGACCAAGCATGCACGGCAACTAAAGTATAGGCGTCCGTCTTGTATGGGTCTCTCGAGGCATTATTAATTTTTTGCGCAAGACTTTCACAGGTTTCAAAACCACCCCATAAATTGTATCGAGCAGCAACAACGGGCTTCAATGCATAACAATCAAGCTGACCTTTCATTTTGCTATAATTTGAATAATCGTAATAAAAAAGACCTCCCACCTGGTCTTGCTTCAAATATTGCTTTAACTCTGGCTGGAAAACAGTCTCACTAGGATTGTTTCCAAGGATATTAACAATAGTTAAACCTGACTTTTCAAGATAATCGTTCATTAAAGAACAAGAGGCTTCAAGTTCTGGGAAAAGTTCTGGGAAATGATAGGAATGCCCAGAAGGTCCAGCTACGAAATAATCAAGACCTATATCAGTAGATGCAGCCATACTATAAATTTTAGCCATCACAGTAGGTGCTATTTCCGAAAGCGAGGGTGGTATTGTCCATCCAATATCCATTAATCCTCTATTTTCAGAGCCAAACCATCGGTTGTCTTCAGCAAATAAATTAAGCATCCATTGGATGTTGTCTCCGTCGGACATTAAAAAGCAAACGGTGTGAGTCTCTGGCTCAATATCATGTTTCATACTTGAAACCTGCTGTTCGGTATTCGCATTGAAATTTGTTAAAGTTGAAATGTTAAAACCCCAATCAGCGGGATGAACGCCAATAGAAAATTCAGAAGATTTAGAAACGGTTTGATACTCATCATCACCCCACCCAAAAAGTAAAGAATTTGGAGACATTCTTGAAAACGCATTTTCCGTAGTCAATCCATGAATCTCATCATAAAAATGAAAAGAATTTGTAAAAATGGAGTAATCACCTAAAAATAGTGCTTTATCTTCCCTTTGATACGTCACAAGTTGATCATTTAGTAAAGTATCATAATTATCAAGCACCCATTGTTCATCTCTATCTCTAACGTCCAGAAGCTGAACGTAGCCTTTCGCTTCAACAAGATTTTGTAATTGTGAGGTGACCGCAATCGCATTTAAAGGCCCACACAAAGAATTGGCAACATTGGTTGAATTGTCATTCAAGTTACATAGAATATAACCGGTTACACCTTCAGGAATTAAAGTCATTAAGGTATCAATATTACCGTCCATTTCGTCAGAGATGTACACACCATAATTATCAGCTAAATCTTGAATCCAAATTGAGCTTCCACTTCCTTTATCACGATATATTTTAGGTTCAACTTTTGAGCATAGACCTTGAATACTTTGAAGTAAAAGGAGCTCGTCATGTGTAAATAAATCGTCATGAAAAATATACAACGTATCAGGTTGGCTTGATGAAGGATAGGGACTGTTCTCGATACGTTCAATCTGCGCTTGTGAGTGACTGACAAAAACAAAACAAACACCTAAAAGAAGATAAATTAATCTATGTAACTTTCTGATTTTAGGCATATATACAAGTACAATATTATTTGGCGTAATTTACAGCTCTTTTCTCGCGAATCACAGTGATTCTAACCTGACCTGGATAAGTCATTTCAGTTTGAATTTTTTCTGAAATCTGAAAAGAAAGTTCTTCTGCTTTTTTATCAGAAACCCTTTCTGATTCAACCATGACTCTTAGCTCTCTTCCTGCCTGAATAGCATATGCACTTGCAACTCCATCAAAGGACATTGCCAATGACTCTAAATCTTTAATTCTTTTGATGTATGCCTCGACTATTTCTCTTCGAGCTCCCGGTCTAGCGCCAGAAACGGCATCACATACTTGCACTAAAGGTGAAATCAAGGTAGTCATCTCGATTTCATCGTGATGGGCTCCAATTGCATTTAAAACATCTGGCTTTTCACCATACTTTTCTGCTAATTTCATTCCTAAAATAGCATGCGGTAATTCAGGCTCATCTTCTGGCACTTTACCAATGTCATGAAGTAATCCTGCTCTTTTAGCAATTTTTGGATTCAGACCTAATTCAGAGGCCATTGTTGCACATAGATTAGCAACCTCTCTAGAATGCTTTAATAAATTCTGTCCATAGGAAGAACGATATTTCATTCGTCCTACCATTTTCATTAAAGCAGGATGCAATCCATGAATACCGAGATCAATACAAGTTCTTTTTCCTGTTTCCGCAATCTCTTCGTCTAACTGCTTTCTTGTTTTCGCAACAATCTCTTCAATTCGAGCAGGGTGTATGCGGCCATCAGTAACCAATTGATGCAGGGCCAATCGAGCAATTTCTCTACGAACAGGATCAAAACAAGACAGCATAATTGCTTCAGGAGTATCATCAACAATAATTTCAACACCCGTAGCAGCTTCCAAAGCTCTTATGTTACGTCCCTCTCTACCAATGATTCTTCCTTTAACCTCATCAGAATCTATATTAAAAACGGAAACAGCATTCTCTATAGCCTGCTCTGTAGCCACGCGTTGAATAGATTGGATTACAATTTTTCGCGCTTCTTTATTTGCATTGAGTTTAGCTTCTTCTGTAATTTCTTTGATTTGAGCCATAGCCGCTGTTTTCGCCTCATCAACCAATGCTTTCATTAGGGATTCTTTAGCATCTTCAGCAGACATACCACTTATTTTAGACAGCTCATTAACCCTCTTTTCTTGGGTCTTATCTAGCTCTTTCATTTTAAGCGCAATCCCTTGATATTTAATATCAAAATCTGATTTGATTTTTTCGATGTCTTTTTCTTTCCGGTTTATATCCGACAGCTTGTGTTCCAGCTTATTTTCTTTAGCCTTGGCACGATCTTCGGTCGATTGCATGCGACGCTCGCGTTCTTTAATTTTTGTTTCATGTTCCTGTTTGAGCTTAAGAAAGCGCTCTTTAGCCTGAAACATTTTGTCTTTTTTGATTGATTCTGCCTTGAATTCGGCATCGCTAATAATTTTATCAGCTTTTCCTTTGAGAAGCATTTTCTGTACTAAAAACCCAAGTACAATTCCACCAACAAGACCTGCTATCACATATACTATTTCCATCCTTACACAATTAAAATTAATAATCGTGCTACCGCTAGCTATGCCTTTTTATTGGCTTCATCTAATCTCTTTGAAAGCGCTTGAAGCGCAATATCAATAGCACCGATATCTTCTGTGCCATTACTTGATGCTGTCTGATTTGAATCTTTCTTCATTAACAATTGAAGAGCTGTCATGGCAATTAGATCTTGTGGATCCTTAACAGCATAATTCTTCCTTAAGCTTTCAATAGCGTTGTTAATCGTATCCACAGCGGATAAAACACCCTCTTTTTCGTTGTCATTAACGGTTAAGGGATAGCTCCTTCCTGCAATATTTACTTTTAATGATATCTTAGCCATGGCTATTTTTTAAGCTCATCTATACAGATTTCAATTTCTCTAACTAGTGCGTCTATCTCCTGATTCTTTAATTTAAGATTTTTAGAGCTAGACTCGGTAACATTTTGTTTTGTAGTTGCAATGGTGGTCGAAAGTTCGCTCTTATGTCTTTCTCGTAAATCATTCAATTCTTGCTCTTTTTTCAAAAGTGCATTCTCTAAATTTTGATTTTCTGACTTAAGGGCTGATATACCTTGAACAAGCAAGCTCACTTTTTCTGAAATTTCAGAAATACGATTTTGAATTTGATCAACCATTGCAGACTACTTTAATACAAAGTTAAGATTGTAACTAAATTTTGATGAAATAATAGGATTTATTTTTTAAAATAGGTGACACTTCTGCATTTAAGTATTTACACCAAATTGTTTTAAATAGAGTGGTTTGCATTGTACTAGAGTGTCAAATGACTTTTTCTTTAGGCGTTCATGTGCAAGTTTCACCTGCCCAATAGCAGTAATAGAAATATCAGGATCAAAATGAGCGGATCTTGATTTCCAAATATTTTCAAGTTTGGCCGCTCCATCACCAAAATAAATAAATGGCTCATGCTCTTTGAAGGTTTCCGCCTCAATAACCTTAGAGGAACGCTCTTGAATTGTCAAATCTTTCTCATCAATAGATTTGGTATACACCTCCATTCTTCTTGCATCTAACATAGCACAAAGTGTTGCATTTGGATATTTTGACCTAGCTGTAACTAACAAGCTATCCAAAGTTTCAATACAAATAATAGGAATGTCTAAGCCAAAACATAAGCCTTTAGCTGTGGATAACCCTATTCGGAGTCCAGTATATGAACCGGGGCCAATAGACACAGAAACGGCATCTAAATCTGAAAGTTGAATACGTGCTTTGATACAAACTTTTTCAATGAACAATGTCAGCTGTTCTCCATGAACATAATTGTCAGGATGTTCTTCATGAAACGCCAATATATTACCGGCCTCGGAAACTGCTACAGAACATATTTTGGTAGCCGTCTCGATATGTAAAATAACTTCTTTCATTACTCAGGAACTTCAAACTTGAAACCAACACCATGTAAGTTGGAAATAACAATTCGTTCGTCTTCAGCAAAATATTTTCTTAGTTTGGTTATGAAAACATCTAAACTGCGACCAACAAAATAATCATCTTGACCCCAAACACCCTTTAATATAATCTCTCGGGAAATCACCTGATTCTTGTGTTTGAATAAAATTTTTAAAATCTGGGCTTCCTTTTTCGTAAGTGTCTTATGAGTTTGGTTAATATTGAGCACTTGATTTTCAACATCATATCGATAAGCTCCAATAGCATAGGTCATTTCTTCTGTAACAGGCTCTGACTTAGATCTTCGAAGTAAGGCTTTTACCCTAAGCTCAAACTCCTGAATGCTAAAAGGTTTGGTTAGATAATCGTCACCACCGGACTCAAAACCCTTTATTTTATCTTCAGTCATAGACTTTGCCGTCAGAAAAAGAATTGGAATATCTTTATTTATTTTTCGAATATCCTTGGCTAAGGAAAAACCATCTAATACGGGCAACATAACATCTAGGATACAAAGATTAAATTGTTCTTCATTAAACTTCACAAGACCCTCAGCACCATCTTCTGCGGAAATAACTTCATAATCTTGCGTCCTGAGATGATCTGCAATTACCAAACCTAAATTAAGGTCATCTTCTACCAATAATATCCTCATTTTCATAAAAGCGAATGTACAAAAAAAGAGCTCATTTTCTGAGCTCTTTTACTAAATCAACCTAACCTACCGTACTTTAAATTTAAACATTCACTAACCTTTTTTCACGAATTAGATTTTAGTTTTACAAACATGTTATTCACATTGTCAGGTCTAAAATGAGTTAATTGTATATTTGTTATATGAATGATACCCCTATTCTAATTGTTGATGATGAGGAGGACATAAGGGACCTACTCTTATACAATCTACAAAAAGCCGGTTTCGCTGTTGAAGCGGCATCAAATGGCTTTGAATGTCTTCAAAAAATAAAAACGATTAAACCTCGGCTAATATTACTGGATATTATGATGCCAGAAATGGACGGTGTTGAAGTTTGTCAGCAAATTAAGTCTGATCCCAAAAACAATGATATTCTCATCTGTTTTTTAACTGCCAGAAGTGAGGACTACAGTCAAATTGCTGCTTTAGAAGCAGGTGGTGATGACTATGTAACCAAACCAATTAAACCCAAAGTATTAATCAGTCGTATCAATGCAATTTTAAGAAGATCAATTAAAGAATCGGTTGCAACTGTCGATAAAGGAATTCACATTAACTACGACAAATACATAGTGCATAAAGATGGGAATGAAATCATCTTACCTAAAAAAGAATTTGAACTTCTTTCTCTATTGATGTCTAAAACCAACCACGTCTTTCGTAGAGATGAAATATTACGCACCGTTTGGGGAACTGAAATTATAGTTGGTGACCGAACTATTGATGTACACATCAGAAAACTAAGAAGTAAACTTGGAGGTGATTATATTTCTACTATTAAAGGAGTAGGTTATAAATTCAACAATTAAAATTCTTCAAAAAAAAACACTGCTTAGCAGCAGTGTCTTTAGTGATTGAGTTAAAAGTCTTAGTGTTATTATGACGTGTGACTTTTAATAATAGTTGCATGGCAAAAAAAATCTAAAAATCCCTTGAATCAAAAAACAATTAATAAAAAAAACACCATCCGAGGATAGTGTTCTTTTGTGATTGAGTTAAAAGTCTTAGTGTTAATATGACGCATGATTATTTATAAAAGTTGCATCATTTAATTAATTTAATTTCAGTACCGTTAAACCGTTATTTTAATTTCAACTTAGTAAACAAAAAAAACACTGCCCGTGAGCAGTGTTAATTTTTTTGAATAATAGTGTTAGCATTATGATGACGCAAACATATTAAAAGAAGTTGCATCGTAATTTAAAAAGAATATTTGAAGGCTATTTGAAATGAAAAATCGCCCTAAACTTGCACACTACAATAAAAAAAGCACTGCCTAAGCAGTGCTTTCGATAAGAGTAAAATGTTTAAGTTTTCGTAGTCTATCTTATAGACGCTTGACAATTTATTAAAGTTGCATCAATCTGTTTTTTATTTTTTTTATTAGCATTAACGGTAATAAAAATAGAAAAAAACAAAACCCTGTAAAAGACAAAAACACCGCTCGTTTGCGGTGTTTTTGCTGATAAGAGTAAAAATGTTTTAAGTTTCAATTTAGAGACGCAAGTGTATTTCTAAAAGTTGCACAGAGAAATAAAATGTTTATCCAAACAATTAATTCTTACATTTAGTTCATGAAAAAAATATATCTTTTTATCTTTCTCACACTAGGTTCAATAGCCTATTGCCAAAAGGATTTACCTAAAATAATTGTAGGGATTGTTGTTGATCAAATGTGTTATGATTATTTGAATCGTTTTGGTACTAATTTTTCACAAAACGGATTTAACAAGATCATAAATGAAGGCGCTCACTTAAAAAATATGCACTATAATTATATCCCGACCTACACGGGGCCAGGACATGCATCGATTTATACAGGAACTACACCTGATCATCATGGAATTATTGCAAATGATTGGATACAAAGAGAAACAAGAACACAGGTCAATTGTGTAGGTGACGCGACAGTTTATGGTATTGGAAGCAATTCGCTTTATGGTCAATCTTCGCCGCATCGGCTTAGTAAAAAAACCATAACAGATATGCTAAAAGAAACATATCCCGAGTCAAAAGTTGTTTCAGTTTCTATAAAAGACCGAGGAGCCGTATTACCTGGTGGTCAGCAAAGTGATGGAAGCTATTGGTTTGATTACTCAAATGGCACCTTCATAACAAGCTCCTTCTACATGAGTGAATTACCATGCTGGCTGGATAAATTCAATAAAAAAAACAATGCTCAAAGCTATGCTAAAGTTTGGGAACCTCTTCTTAATCCTGAAGCATACAGCGCGGAGGACGATAGCCCCTATGAAAGAATTTTAAGAGGAAAAACAAAACCTATATTTCCATATGATATAAAACAACTATGTGATATAAGCGGTTCTCTTACTCCTTTTACAACCTCACCTTTTGCAAACACTTTACTTACTGACTTGGCTTTACGTGCTATAAAAAAAGAAAAGCTCGGAAAGGGTTCAAGCCCGGATATGCTATGTATCAGCTATTCCTCACCTGACATTGCGGGTCATGCATTTGGTCCTGATTCTAAAGAAATTGAGGATATGTATATTCGTCTCGATCTTGAGCTAGCTCGGTTATTAAATTCACTGGAGCGCTCTTTTGGAAAGTCAAACATATTATTGTTTTTAACGGCTGACCATGGAGTTGTCCCCGTGCCTCAAAAGCTAATTGATGATGGTGAAAAGGGTGGTTATGTTTTTATTGATCAATTAATAAATGAGCTTAGAAATAAAAGTATTAATGCTTTCGGTGTCGACTTTATACTAGGTCAGGACAATCTTAATATTTATCTAGATTATCAAAAAATCACAAGCTCTGGTGTAGATAAAGAAGAGATACTAAACCTACTAGAACTTAACATCAAAGGAAAAAAAGGGATTAAACAATCGGCTAAAGGAAAAGAGCTTGAAAAGCTTGAAACTGATGATGGCCTTTTAAAAATGCTATCTAAAGGTTTTTATCCTACAAGAAGTGGAGACCTTTTACTCATATTAGAGCATGGATATTTACCTAAAACAAGCCTGAGTGTAGAACCTTTCAAAGGAACGTCACATGGTTCAGGGTATGCCTATGACACGCATGTGCCGTGTTTATGGTACGGCATGGATTTAGAAAAAATAGAAATCACACGCAGATTGGCAATAACTGATATTTCAACGACATTATCAAAAATTTTAAAATTGAAAAAAGGACAAGAAACTGGAACTGAAATAAAAGAATTGATTACCGCTGATTAAATAATGAAACAAAAAAAAGAATTTCTTGAACACCTTGGTCAAACTACAGAGCATCCACTTCTTTTAGAAGTTGAATCGGCAGAAGGTATTTATATAAAAGATACAAATGGACGACAATATATGGACATGATTGCAGGTATTGCTGTCAGTAGCCTTGGACATGGTCATCCGAGAATCAAAAAGGCGCTTAAAAAGCAAATAGACAAACATCTTCACGTCATGGTCTACGGTGAATTCATTCAAGAACCTCAGCTGAGACTCTCTAAGAATTTAAGAAAACTTCTACCAAAAGAACTAGATGGCTTATACATCGTAAATTCAGGAACTGAAGCTATTGAGGCAGCAATAAAATTATGTCGTGCTTTTACAGGGAGAAAAAACATTATTGCATTCGAGGGTGCTTATCACGGAAGTACAAATGGTTCCTTAAGTATTTCAAGCAATGACAAAAGAAAAAAAAACTTTGAGCCTCTCCTCCCAAATATTGATTTCATATCGTTAAATAATTTAGAGAGCCTTGACTTAATTTCAAACCAAACAGCAGGAGTGTTTTTGGAAACAATACAAGGAGATGCCGGCGTTCAAATACCCACATATTGTTTCATGAAAGCACTCCGGAAAAAATGTTCAGAAACAGGAACACTTCTAATTCTCGATGAAATTCAGTGTGGCTTGGGAAGAACAGGAGCCAACTTCGCATTTGAACATTTTGATATTATCCCAGATATACTAACCCTTGGTAAAGCACTTGGTGGAGGGCTACCCATCGGGGCATTAGTGGCTTCGCAACAAATGTTAGGTACCTTTAGCAATAATCCTGAGCTTGGACACATAACTACATTTGGTGGACACCCACTAAACGCGGCTTCAGCGGCTGAATTCTGTGCAATACTAGATGAGGAAATTGATTTAAAAGAAGTTGAACGATTGGGGCAATTATTAGAAAAGGAAATTAGCAGACATCCTGCCATTATCGCATCAAGAAGAAAAGGTATGCTTTTTGCTTTTGACATGAAGGACAGTCAAAAAGTAGCTAAAGTTGTAGCGCATTGTTTAAAGAATGGATTAATCTTATTTTGGTTTCTTTCTCATCCGAATAGCTTCAGAATAGCACCACCACTAAATATTTCTGAAAATGAAATTTTAAAAGCTCGTAAAATCATCCTTGAGGCAATTCAAGAAAGTATTTAAACATATTCCTTATATCAACGTTGGTATTCTTTACATTTACACTTTGATTCATTAAAATGAAAGTTACAGATTACATACAAAATTCAAAACAAACATTATTTTCATTCGAAATACTACCCCCTCTAAAAGGAAAAAGCATTCAATCTATTTATGATGGTATTGATCCCTTAATGGAATTCAATCCTAAGTTTGTGAATGTAACCTATCACAGAGAGGAGTATTTATATAAAGAGAAAGGGAATGGTCTATTAGAGAAGGTCTCCATTCGCAAAAGACCAGGAACAGTAGGAATATGTGCGGCAATAATGAATAAGTATAAAGTAGATGCCGTGCCACATTTAATTTGCGGTGGTTTTAGTAAAGAAGAAACGGAAAATGCGTTAATTGACCTTCAATTTTTGGGTATTGATAACGTATTGGCGCTGAGAGGAGATCCAATAAAAACAGAAAGCACATTCAAAGCACATTCTAACGGACACCACTACGCTTCTGAATTAATACATCAAGTCAATGATATGAATCATGGTAAATATTATGTAGATGATATTAAAATGGCACCAACTGATTTTTGCATCGGAGCTGCAGGTTATCCAGAAAAACATTTCGAGGCAATGAACCTTAAAACAGATTTAATTCATTTGAAAGAAAAAGTTGAGGCTGGTGCATCCTATATAGTAACTCAAATGTTTTTTGACAATCAAAAATACTTTGACTTTGTAAAAGCCTGCCGTGATTTTGGAATTAATGTCCCAATAATACCAGGGCTGAAACCCATAAAGACTTTAAATCACATTACCTTTCTTCCAAAATTTTTTCATATTGATTATCCTGAAGCTCTTTCTAACGAGCTGTTAAAATGTAAAACAAATGACGCTGTTGCCCAGGTAGGAATTGAATGGGGTATTCAACAATCCAAGGAGCTTATGGCTCAGAAGGCACCATGCATTCACTATTATACCATGTCAAATTCAGATGCGGTAAAAGCAATAGCCAAAAACATCTTTTAAATGAAAAAGACCGTATTCCTAATATTATTTTCTTTTTGTGCAAATTTTTTGATGGCACAAGAATTAGCACCTAAACTAAAAACACTTGTAATAGGCCAATTTGACAAACCTGATGAACGTTATGCAATAGAGGTGGCAATCACTGATTTATTCACAAAAAATGGTATACCGTCAATACCATCATTAAATGTCATAAAGCAAGGTTCAGACCCTTCGATTTTAGCATCTGACAGCTTACAAAAGGAGTTAAAAGCAATGCAAATCGATAATATTGCAATAGTCAATGTAAGAGGATATGACCGTAAATTCAAAATAAGTGACAAAGAGGGTGACCTCAAAGATGCTTTGGAACGAACTAGCATTTACCATATCTACAGGGATGAAGCAACATCAGTTAGTTTCGAATTCACCTTTTACAAAGAAGGATCGATGGTGTTTCGTGACATTCTTAAATGCAGCAATATTTCAGATAGAGACTCCGTAATTAAGCGTATCAGAAAAAAACTCCCAAAACGAATGGCTAAAAAATGGGGTAAAAACTAGAAGTTTCCGGATCGAAACTTTTTATCAAAATTCATTTCGCTTGGATCTCCATAGGCTCCGCACTTTGGAACACGCTCAAAAAGCTTTATAAATTTTAGCTTGAAAAGAACAGGCCAAAATTGAGAAGAGAACCAATTCCATTTCCCATGAACTCCATTCCATTCATGGATGCCGATTAAGGGAACTTCGAGTGTTGGTATCATCATCCAAGCTCGATTAAACCTTACACCAATACCCAAACTATAATGAAATTGTAAGTTATATGCCCCTTGAAATTCGTGTGGCAGCGGAAAAGAGGTTACACCTGAATTATAAACTGTATCAGCCGTATTAGGTCGGTATTCAAAATTTACCCCGAATGCATTATCAATGAAATGTTTTCGTGCTTTATCTATTTTTTTCTTACCAATATAAATTAATGAATGTGCAGACAGTCTGGCCGAATACATCTTCAGGTCAAAGTCTCCATTCCCCTCTTCACTCGCAACTAATTCACCCGCTGCATCTGAAATATCAATACGTGTAGACTCCTGTCCTGAAAAAACTTTATAACCTAAACCCCAATCAAAATAATCCCAAATTCTACTTTTCCTTAGAAACTTGATTGGAATCCCCTTCCATTTTGGAAAATGTGCAAATCCCAACTCTGCAGAATAACCCAAGCGGCCAGAAGGGTTTATGGAATAGGATTCTCTTTGACCTGTTAGTAAATCTTGCGCACCTTTTCTGTCTTGACCTGGTATTAGAAACGTTGCACCCACTGAAAACTGAATACCATCATTAACAACAACAATATAATCGTTACCCTTCGCTGCTTTCGTAAATGCACCTTGAGCAACGGAAACATAGGACCAACATAACATTGTGATATACAAACATGATCTTATCATAATTCAAAATTAAAAGACTTACTCTCCTCGGCAATTAAATCCATAACCTCATCATGATCCCAATTCTCCTCGATATTCGGATATTGCATGACACGTTCCATGATCCCATCTTGAATTTTACCTTGCTTGTATGCCACACTGTATGGAATTGTGCTAAAGGTTACTTGAGAATATAACGGGAGCCACTTTTTTGGATACAGTTTTGTATACTTTGCTTCAATTTTTTTTCGCAGAAGAAATTGTTCATCTGCAACATAATCTCTCATTTCAAAGTAATTATCTAAGGATAGGTCTTGGAGTGCATCACCATCAGGTTTTCTTGTTAGGTTATATTCTTTAAATACAGCATCCCAATCTTCATTGTGCTTCAACATCAAGTCGTTCAATACAGTACAGTCCTCAAATCCTGAATTCATCCCTTGACCGTAAAATGGCACCGTGGCATGAGCTGAATCACCCATCAAAGCTACTTTTCCTTGTGTCCAAGGGTGGCACCTAATTATAGCCAAAGAGGCCAGCGGGTGATCTTCCCAAGCTTCTCCGACGGACGGCATCATCTCATAAAAGTCAGGGAATACTTCCTTGAAAAACTCGTCGACATCTGCTTTTGATTTTAATTTATCAAAAGCATATTTATGGTTTTCATGAGGCATAAATAAGGTGCAAGTAAAAGAACCATCTTCATTCGCTAAAGCAATCATCATAAAGCGACCTCTCGGCCATATATGCAGGGCATTTTTATCCATAACATACTCCCCGTTGGGACCCGCTGGAAGCAAGACCTCTCTGTATCCGTCATCAATAAAACGTTGACTAAAATTAAAACGAGGAAGCTTTTGCATTGAATTGTAACGAATTGCAGAAAAAGCACCGTCCGTTGCAAAAATCAAGTCTGACTTCGCTTCGAAAGTTTCTTGTGTTTGGTTATTTTTAATAAAGGCAATAGAATTTTCAAAATCTACTTTATAACATTCGTGATGGTAATGAATGGTTGCTTTACCCTCTTTCTCGGCTATATCCATCATTCTTGCATTGATATGACCTCTAGAAACCGAATAAATAGCCTGTCCTTCCTCGCCGTATGGTTGGTAAGTAAGCTCTCCCGATTCGGCATGCATTACTCTCCCATACATCGGAATTGCAATTTCACGAACAGTATCTCCAACGCCCACATCATCAAGAGCCTTCCATCCTCTCACGGACAAAGCTAGGTTTATAGACTTTCCTGCGGCAATATCTGCTTTTCTAATATCTGACCTTCTCTCATATATCGTAACAGAATATCCAGCTCTAGAAAGATATACTGCCCACAATGAGCCGACAAGCCCTGCTCCTATTATTGTTGCTTTTTTTTGATTTGATTCCATTTTTATTTTCTCCAGTGTTTCGAATATGAAGACTCAAAATAGGTGCTTTTGAATCTCGATTTGTCTTTTTTGTTATGGTATGCAATCAACACCCTCCAAACCAATATACCAATGATTAGTATCCCAACCGTCTGTGCAGAAATATTCATGTAGTCTCTTACGATTGAGACAGAGCCTGAGTATTTAACTTGTATAAGTTCTTGTGGTGTCATTTCGATTTCTTAAACACGAATGTACTGAGTTTGTTGTCATTAGTATCGAGATAAAATGAAGATTTATTCACATTAGCTACTTAGCACTTGGATTAATAAAAGTCAAATTCCGCTTAAGCCCTTTAAATTTAGTTCGCTTTAAAGGACTTCGTTTTAATAATTCACGATAGGTTTCTTCATTTAAATCCATCCAATCCTTTTTTGTAAAATCGAGTAATTTTGGATTAGAAAGCCGCTCTTCTTTGTGCTGTTTTGAAAATCGATTCCAAGGACAAACATCCTGACAAACATCACAACCAAAAGCCCAATTGTCCATTTTTCCTCTAAATTCCGATGGAAGTATTTCATCTTTAAGCTCAATTGTGAGGTATGAAATACATTTGGAACCATCGACAACATAAGGTTCAATAATTGCATCAGTCGGGCAGTCATCGATACATTTCGTGCATGTCCCACAATAATCTTTCATTGGAGCATCTTGATCAAATTGCAGATCTGTTATAAGCTCTGCAATAAAGAAAAAGCTTCCTTCTTTTGGATGAATTAAATTTGAATTTTTACCCACCCAACCTAATCCTGACTTTTTTGCCCATGCTTTATCCATTACGGGTGCAGAATCTACAAAGGCACGGCCTTCAATAGTTCCGATTGTTTCATTTAAAAAATCAAACAATTGAGAAAGTCTCTCTTTTACAATATAATGGTAATCCTCTCCAAACGCATATTTTGAGATTTTCGGTGCATTCGAATCTTTTTGTTTGGCGTTTGTTGCATAGTTAAACAATAAAGAAATTACAGATTTTGCCCCTGGAACCAGCTTCGTCGGATCCAATCTTTTATCAAAATGATTTTCCATGTAGGACATCTTGCCATGACGATTGTTTTTCAACCAATTTTCCAATCTCGGAACCTCATCTTCAAGAAAACCTGCCTCTGAGAAACCACAATAAAAAAACCCCAGTTCTTTTGCCTTAGCTGTAATAGATTGCTTATGTTTACTGGCATTCATTCTAAAACAAACCTCCTTGACTGAACCCTATGTCAATTCCAAGATGTTTGTATGATTTTTCCGTTGCCTTTCTGCCTCTCGGAGTGCGCATTAAAAAACCTTCTTGAATTAAAAAAGGTTCATATACCTCCTCTATTGTACCTGCGTTTTCTCCAATTGCTGTTGCTATAGTTGTCAAGCCGACAGGTCCTCCAGCAAATTTTTCAACAACCGCTTTTAAGATTCTTAAATCCATTTCATCTAGCCCATTTGCATCTACATTTAAAGCTTTTAATGCGATTTCAGTTATGGGCTCATCAATTTTTCCAGAACCTTTGATTTGTGCAAAATCACGAACTCTTCTTAACAATGCATTTGCAATTCTTGGCGTACCTCTACTTCTACTCGCGATTTTTATTGCAGCACGTTCGTCAATTTCAATTTCCAAAAGGCCAGCCGATCTCTGAATAATTGCCGTTAAAGTTTCCGTGTTATAATACTCTAGTCTTGAATTGATCCCAAATCTAGCCCTCAAAGGACTTGTAAGCAAACCAGATCGAGTGGTGGCACCAATTAGTGTGAATGGATTTAAAGTGATTTGAACCGTTCGAGCATTTGGTCCTGAATCGATCATAATGTCAATAGCATAATCTTCCATTGCAGAATACAAATACTCCTCAACAACAGGACTTAAACGATGAATCTCATCTATGAATAAGACATCGCCTGTAGCAAGATTGGTTAACAAGCCCGCCAAATCTCCAGGCTTATCTAGGACAGGTCCACTCGTTACTTTGAAACCCACAGCCATTTCATTGGCTATAATATTAGCCAAAGTTGTTTTACCTAATCCTGGAGGGCCATGCAAAAGGACATGATCAAGAGGTTCATTTCGAAGCGTAGCTGCTTGAACAAAAACCTCAAGATTTTCAACGATACTTGGTTGTCCAGCAAAATCAATAAGCTTTTGTGGTCGTAGAACTTTATCAAATTCCTTTTCAGAATTATTCTCAGCCTCTTCTTGATAATCAAACGAATCTTCCAACGATAGTCTTTCTAACAAATTTACAAAAGAAACAATAGCATTCTACGAATACTTAAAAGGAAAATGATGAGGGGTTCTATACGTTTTTTAGAACATCAAGCATTTTTGACATATCGTCAAAAATATAATCCGCTAAATTGAGCTTAAGATTTGGTTCATGGGTTTTCTCTGGAATACAAACAACATCCATTTTTGCCGCTTTACCTGATATAACACCATTAAAAGAATCCTCTATAACGAGACATTTGGAGGGCTGAATAGAAAGGGCTTTTGCTGCTGATATATATACTGCAGGATGTGGTTTTCCGTAGGGCTCCTTTTCTGCGGAATGTACAAAGTCAAAATATTTTTCAATATTCATTGCTGATAATACTGCGTTAAGAAGACGGTAAGGGGAAGAGGTCGCCAAACCAATTTTAATATTTACTTTTTTTAAATAATCAAGTGTATCATGCACTCCTCGCAATGGCATTGGGTTTTTATGAACCAATTCAATCATTTGATCAATAATTGCATCTTCAACTGCTTTTTCATCCTGAACACCAAGATTTTTGTTTTGATTCCAAAATGCAATCACCTCATCAATCCTTAATCCAACTGTTTTTTGAAAATCCTTTCTTTCCATATCTAAACCAACAGATTTAAAGACATGCTCCATTGCGATTTTCCATTGAGGTTCAGAATCGATTAAAACACCGTCCATATCAAAGATGACTGCTTCATAATTGGCTATAGATAGTCTTGTATTCATAGTTTAATTATTTTCATCTTTTGTTTACCTAAGCGACTTTTTTCAGCCACAATTCTGACCTCACTTTCTGATTCAACAGATATGCCCTCCCATTGTTGAAGCCGTCCAAGATTCTTTTTACGAAGCAATTTGAATTGACCATTTATACGCTCATAAATATATAACCGTTTATAGGTCAACACATACAATTTGTTATTCAAATAATCACAACCAGTTACCGATCCTGTTAACCAAGAAACACCTTTTAGTTGAATCTCTTGAAGCAGTTTGGTCTTCGGTGGTTTGATTGACAAGTCTACCTCATGAATTTTACAGATCCCTTTATAGGGCTTGGACCTGTCTTTGGATAAAATCAATAATTTTCCATCCGCATAGGCAAGCGCTTCTGAATCAAAACTCATTCGGCTCTCCTCGGGTGGGAAATTTATTTGATCTGGATAATTAAATGCATAAGATTGTGCTTTGAGGGTATCGGGAAGATTATGATTGAGCTCTCCATCGATGTAATATTCCAATAAATCATTTATCTGAACACGATAGATTTTCAAATCCTTTCTTTGATTTCGATTATTCCCAATATCTCCAATGTATAAAAAATCATGATCAGAAGAAAGATCCTCCCAATCTATATTTTTGGCACCGGACACAAACATTTTATGAATAAGAACACCATCATGCCTTAAAACGTAGACAAATGGTTCATCTCCGCTATCGTTTATCGCGAAGAACGTACCTCTAAACGGGTTTTCAATACCTGAAATCTCATTTAGTTCACTCGATAATTTATATTTTTTCGAGGCACAAGAAGCTAAAAAAAAGAGACAAACAATGATATAGTTGCATTTTTTCATGACTTAAGGTATACACTAACGATTTCAATTCTACGGTCTGTAACGTCCTCTACAACAAATGCAAAGCCATCCATTTTTAACTTAGAATTTTTCTCAGGAATATTGGCAAGTTCAAAAAGGATTAAGCCTCCTAAAGTTTCATACTCTTCGGACTCAGGAATATTCAGACTATACTGTTCATTAATGTAATCTATTTCTACTCTGGCAGAAAATCGAAAATGTTTATCTGAAATTTTCTGCTCAATTAAATCGTCTTTATCATGCTCATCCTCAATTTCACCAAAAATCTCCTCGATGACATCCTCTAAAGTAACCATACCTGCTGTACCACCATACTCATCAGATACAATAGCTATATTCCCTGATTGTTCGGTGAATTTTGCCAAGAGTTCTTCTCCTGTAGTAACAGAAGGCACAAAATGTATGGGTAATAAAATTTGTTTAATCGATTCAGGTGATTTAAACAGATCATAGGAATGAACGTATCCAATTATATTATCTATTGAGTCTCTATAAATAATAACCTTTGAAAGCCCCTTAGCTATAAACAGCTGCATCACTGTTTTTAAAGAATCATTGATATCAACAGCAATTATTTCCGTTCGCGGTATCATACAATCCCTTGCCTTAACATTAGAAAAATCTAAAGCGTTTTTCAATAAATTCATGTCTTCGGTAGAAATCTCTTCGCTATCGATTCTCTCTGATATATCCTCAACAAAGTGTTCCAAATCAACCTTTGAGAATACTTTTTGATTGGTTTTTTGATCGTAGCCAAACGCCTTTAAAACAATCCAACTGATAGCTAAAATAACATGCGTTGGAATGAATAGCAGAATGTAAAGTATAAATAAGGGAAAGGTTCCTATTTTTAGGAAACGATTGGGATTGTATTGAACAAGACTTTTTGGAATAAACTCAGCTGCAATAAGAACCAGTATGGTAGATAACAGTGTTTGTAAGAGAAGCAGTCCCGCTTCTGAAGTAATTCCCCAACCATAAAGGACAGGATCTAGAATCTGTGCAGCAGATATACCGTAAACAACTAGCGATACATTATTTCCAAGTAAAATAAAAGCAATGATTTTAGATTCATTGCGGTAAAAAATAGATTGTATTTTACTTAGAAGTGTCCCTTTGCTCTTATCTACTTCGATTTTTAATCGATTTGATGCAAGAAATGCAATCTCCATCGCAGAGAAGAATGCAGAAAAAACAAGCGCCACGAATAAAAAACAAATCGCGTTGAACATAGAGTACAACAATGTAAGGATTATTTGATTAAATCAGAACCTATATCCTTTCTGTAATTCATACCATCAAAGCTTATCTTCTCAATAGATTCGTAAGATTTTTTCATGGCAAATTCAATATTCTTACCATAGGAGGTTACTGCGATCACCCTTCCTCCTGAGGTAACCGAAGAAGGTCCGTCAGACTGTGTTCCAGCATGAAAACATAAACTATCAACCACACTATTCAGACCATAAATAGGTTTTCCCTTCTTATACGACTTCGGGTATCCTCCTGAAACAAGCATAATTGTTGCCGCACTTTTATCGTAAAATTGAATATCTCTTTCAGATAAGGTGTTTGTTGCGATACCTTCAAATAAATCCAAAATATCAGATTTTAGACGAGGTAACACTACTTCAGTTTCAGGATCTCCCAATCGGCAGTTGTATTCAATTACATAGGGATCTCCCTTCACGTTGATAAGGCCAAAAAATATAAACCCTTTATAGTTTATACCTTCAGACTTCAATCCTTTCGTTGTTGGCACAATGACTTGATTGTGCACTTTATCCATAAATGCAGCATCTGCAAAGGGCACTGGGCTGACAGCTCCCATACCACCAGTATTCAAACCTGTATCACCCTCACCTATTCTTTTGTAATCTTTTGCTTCTGGAAGCAGCTTAAATGATTGACCATCTGTAATTACGAATACAGAAACTTCTCTTCCGTCTAAAAATTGTTCAATTACTACTTTTTCACTAGCATTACCAAATTTGGAATCCATGAGCATACTTGTAAGCTCGCGCTCCGCTTCAGCCAAATCGTTGAGAATTAAAACTCCTTTTCCGGCTGCCAATCCATCAGCTTTAAGAACATAAGGTGCATTCATTGCCTTTAGGAAAGCAATACCTTTTTCAAGTGTACCCTTTGTGAAGGTCCCGTATTTTGCAGTAGGAATATTGTGTCTTTTCATAAAGGCTTTGGCAAAATCTTTACTTCCTTCAAGCTGGGCACCTTCTTTATCTGGACCAATGACGGAAACTTCACGAAGTGCATCATCCGCATTAAAATAATCAGCAATACCATTTACTAAAGGCTCCTCAGGCCCGACAACAACAAGCTCAATATTATTTTCTAAAACAAACGCTTTTACCGCGTCAAAATCATTTGGATCAATGGCTATATTTTTACCGTGCTTACGTGTTCCTGAATTGCCTGGAGCGATATATAATTCGTCCAATATAGAACTTTGTGCCATTTTCCATGCAAGTGCATGCTCTCGACCACCGGATCCCAACAATAAAATTTTCATTAGCAATATTTTAATAAGGATTCAAAGAGCATCGCTCCATCCTTGGTCTTTAAAATTGGATCTGATGATCTTTCAGGGTGAGGCATCATACCAAATACATTTTTCGTTTTATTGGTTACACCCGCAATATTTAGAATGGAACCGTTTGGATTAACTGCATCTGAATCCACACCATTTTTATCACAATATTTAAACAATATCTGATCGTTATTTTGAAGTTTTGCAATAGTATCCTCTCCGGCGTAATATCTCCCTTCACCATGCGCAATTGGAACGGAATAGGCCATATTGTGGTCTAATCCTTTTGATATCGCGGCACTCGATGAAACTGGTTTTAAATAAACATTTTTACAAATGAATTTTTGATTATTGTTATGTAATAATGCCCCATCAAGCAAACCTGTTTCAGTTAGTATTTGAAAGCCATTACATATACCCAGAACATATCCACCCTTTTCAGCATGAGTAATTACGTCATTCATGATTGGAGAAAATTTAGCTATTGCCCCTGATCGCAGATAATCTCCAAAAGAGAAACCTCCAGGAAGTACAACCATATCAACTCCTTTCAAATCTCTTTCTTTATGCCATAAAGAAACGACATCTTGCTTTAATACCTTCTCAAGAATATAAACCATATCCTGATCGCAGTTTGAACCAGGAAATGTTACTACACCAAATTTCATCTTAAACGTCTTTAGACTGCAAAATTAGTTAAATATACATTTTCAATCTAGGAGAAAATGAAAAACTTGATAACAGAAAAAGACAAGAGCAAATAAAACACACCACTTGAGGCCATACCTAGTGTCTCACTTCGGAATGCGAAGGGTAATAAAAGACATAATGGCAGTAGTAAAAGACTAAAAAATGAGATTTGTTGAAAACTTAGCATATAAAAAATGCTAATCAAAAGCAGGACAATAAAAAGAACCAAAAGCATCTGAAATTGTCTCTTTGAACGAATGGCACTTTTTTGCCATTGGGATATGAACGCTACAAATCCAATAATCGAAGCAAAAAATAAAACACCTAAAACTACGAGCCAATCTGCACGAAGCAAACCTTTTTCAGGGTATAATGAAACATCTAATGACGGCCAACCCAAAAGGTAAATTGCTGATAAATGATAAAAGAAAGGAAGTGCTGATGCTAAAATACCTACGATAACATCTCTGAAAGATAAAGGCCGCATAAACCTGACAATCCCGAGCATAAAAGGCAACATTAAAAGTAGCGCTGGGAGCACAGAGGATGCTAATCCACCAAGTAACATAATATTAAACACAGTAGAAATCCTTGTCTCATTTTGGTTTAAATTAAACAGTTGCTGAATCATTAAAATCAAAAAGAAATGTGCGATAAGAACGCCATTTAAGGTAAAAGAAATGCCAAAAAAACTAATAAAAACAACATAGCAAGGAGCAACTAGATAGGTTATTCTATCGAAAAAATTGGACTTATTAAAAATCCTATTCAAAACGATAGCATTTATCAAAACTAATAGCGTGGCACAAAGATTTGTATTGAACATGCTAATTTTAAGAAAGCCATCCCAATAACCGAAAACATTGCTATCCGTTGTATAAAACCTTGTGGTAATGTTTAAGAAATGAAACAGCCCCAGAAACAGCGGTAAAAGCAGTAATACGATTGTTCTATTTCCAGAAAATAGCTTAAGCAAATCAATAAATTTAAATGTAAACTAAAAGTGTAAAATTAATAGAATTAAAGTCTTAGCGTGAACAAAAAAGAATCGAAATAATACTTAATTATTGGCGCTAGAACGCTAAAAATGATATCTTTGGGCGACTAATTTCTTTACAATTCAAACCATATTTTATGGCAAAGCAAAAAAATAGATATTCAGACAAAGAACTCAAAGAGTTTAAAGATTTGATTTTGGGTAAACTCAAAGAAGCACAGGACGATTATAATCTATTGATTGGTTCACTATCGCATAATGATGATCACGGTACAAACGATACAGGTAGGACATTCAACATGATGGAGGATGGCTCAGAAACTTTGTCTAGAGAAGAGCTTGCATCCCTCGCAGCGCGACAAGAAAAGTTTATTAATAATCTTCAGGCCGCACTAGTTCGAATTGAAAATAAAACTTACGGTATTTGTCGAGTTAATGGCACCCTAATTCAAAAAGAAAGGTTAAAACTTGTCCCGCACGCTACAATGAGTATTGATGCGAAAAATGCGCAAAACAAGTAGGTGAAAAAAAAGCTAGGGATTCTTCTACTTTTCATTGTTAGTTTCATCTTTATCGATCAACTCATAAAGTTTGGAATCAAGCTTAATTTTGTTGAAGGTCAAAGTCAACCTTTGATTGGAAATTGGTTGGTGTTAAATTACATTGAGAATCCTGGTATGGCCTTTGGGACTACATTTGGCACATCGATATGGGCAAAAATCGGCCTGAGTCTTTTTCGTGTCGTCGCAATTTTGGCAATCGGTTATTATTTGTGGTTGGAAATTAAGAAAGGTTCGAGGTTTGAATACCTTTTTGCAGTATCATTAATATTTGTTGGAGCGCTAGGTAATTTATTTGACTCCATGTTTTATGATTTTATTTTCTCATTTGATCCCTGTAATTATTATAATTATATGGAAGGAACGGGAAACTTTGAAAACTGTGTGCAAACCATTCATGGACAGACATACTCTAGACCTATTGAAGTAAGGCACCATGGTTTTCTATTGGGTAATGTCGTTGATATGTTTCAATTTAATGTACAATGGCCAAACTTCATTCCCTATCTTGGAGGTAAACAAATTTTTCCTGCAATTTGGAATTTTGCAGATTTCTGTATTTCGAGTGGCGTAGGAATGATTTTGATTCGAAATAGAACTTATTTCCCAAAAGTAAAGAAATAAGCGACTTTAAAAATCCCACTTCATATTTCGATCGTCAAGAATTGCAAAAGATATTTTCCAGTCGGCTCTAGGTGCAGATTTATTTGCATTGGATAGCACACCATAGATACCAACTCTGAGTCTTCTTCGAGAGAGTTTAAAATTTCTTTCTAATCCTACAAGCCCCTCATAATGGAACCAATCATGTTCGCGAACATACAAAGCACCTGCGCCAAAAACTAGTCCTATTCTTGTTTTTTTCATAAAAGGAATCTTATTGATAATCGATCCATTATCATGATGAACAAAATGAGCTTCGATTGAAAGGTCACTTGTTCTGAGTAAAGTATCCAGGCCTTGGAATGAATATAATGGATTGGAAAACCACAAAGGATCACTTCTTCTCTGAAATTTAAAATCTGGATCACGGAGTATTTTAGCACTTAAAAATTTACCGCCCGAAATACGATAATTAGAAGTTCCTATAGTTCCTATTTTAAAGGTTTGTTCAATACTTGCTTGTATATAATGATGGTTGATATCACTTCCAAACAGATCTGGTATACCACACTCATAATTAATACTAAATGTTGGCCAGGCAGAACCTAATATCACCTTACGATAGGGCTCTCGCATATACTTCTGTCTTGGCACAAACCAGAGATCAATATCACCTATTAAAGCCTGATAGGGTTCAAATGTTGAGGGTTGATTGTTAGGGAGCACATCATCTACAGATTCTAAGAACTCATAACCATCAAGGCTACGTCTTTCACAAAATTCGCCACCTACACTCATATAAAAACCATTAAATAGCTCATACTCAATTGATGTATTTAATTGGGTAGCCTCAATAAAATTTTCTCTCTTATATATCTGTGTAATTGCATCGTAGCCTCGAATTACATCAAAATCATGATTTAGAGAAGCGCGCAGTTTACCTTGACGAAAGGGGTCAAACTTATATTTCCACCAGGTATCTCCCTTGATATCATTATTTAAAAATCCATATGAAATCTGAGTATAAGAATCTAAAGTTCGTTCATCATTCCATTTTTTGAAGTAATCGAAATTTGGAGAAACTCTCGGTCCCGCAATATATACAGGCCTAATCAATGTGGCCAATGAACCGATTGTCCATTGGTGTCTTTTTGTTCGATTTCTATGGTCTACACCAAACCAAGCAACTTTAAGGAAAGTAACCTTGTTAAATGCCTCATCTACACTATCACGATATTCTTGACGATTTTTATAATCTCGTATACTGTCCTTTTTAATAATAAATGCAATTTCCTCCGCTGTCAATTTATCTTGACGTTGACCTTCCCAAAATGAACTATCCTTTTCATAGGCCTCAAGCTCTGTAATCGCTAATTCGCGATTGAAAAACTTTTTAGAAAACTTAGGGTCAAAGTCATAATCTGAAAAAATAGCAGTCGTATTGCAAACCGAAGTTTCATTTTTGTTTTTCACACCATAGTTCAAGGTTTGTTTCGATAAGACACAAATTGAATCACCTGGATGCTCATATTCTTGAAGAATGGTAAAATAATCGTAGAATAATAAATTGCCTTTCTTCATGGTTAACGCAAGCTTTTCTACAAGCCATAATGAGTCAACGATCCATATAAAACCCTCAAGCGTAGTAGTTGCCGTGGCTCGGGATTGTATTTTTATTTTAGATATTTTACGTCCATTTTCTTCATATTGATCAACAAGTCTATACTTGTAAGATAAAATTCCTGGAATTGATATGGGTGAGCTTATTGGATTTTGATGCAAATCGTCTAAGCGCAATAAGTTCTCAAAAAAATTAAAATTCGATTTAACTGTTGTTTTGTAATAGAGGTTTCGATCTCGGCCTCTAAGCGTATAGGCATTTCTTATCTCTTTAACTTTATTGCTTGGTGCATAATTTCTTTGTATTTGAACTTCTAATAAGTTCATGGTATCCTTATCTTCGAAAGCATCGTCTAGCAAATCATCGTCATTTCTTGAGCGGTCCTCCTTTCTTAAAATCTTTTCTTTCGCTTTAATATACACATTAACCTTATGAGGATAATTCCATAAATTGATTTGATCGCGTTTCGCTACCACCTTTTTCATGATCTCCCTCCCCGGGTTCGTTCGCTTTGTCGTAATATTTACCGCCTCTAAATCCTGTATTTTACTCGGGAAAAGCTGCATATTCTTAACAATATTACTTTCGTTAATTGAAACATAGGCTTCACGAGTATCAAAACCTGTAGCACTGAACACAAGAAAGTATTCGCCTCGAGCAGTGCTAATCTGATACTTACCATTTACATCGGCTACTGTGCGCTGAGATGGTGCATTTTTTATAAAAATTTTAGCAAAAGGAATAGGGATTCGATTTTCGTCAACAACGACTCCATCAACAAAATACTGCGCACTTATTTGTGATGACATAAAAACTGTCATCAATAAAAGTGTAGTTAGCTTAATTTGATAGAGCAAATTCATCACTACTTATCTACTTGAGCTCATGTTCAGATGATTCCTTATTCCTCATGTAAGCAATATGTTTCTCCATACGCTTCATCATCCATATCTTAAAAAAGTACATGCCAACTGCCAATAGTACAAAAGGATAAAACATCCACCATCTCTCAAAGCCTTCAGAAAAACCTTTGAAGGTTATTACTACAAATAATATAACGGCAAAAACAAGCCAAAACATTTTCATTATTTTATTATACGTGTTCATTATTCTTTATTTAAAGTCATTTTACCTGTTGGCTCAAGTATCTCAAAAAAACTAAAATCTTGTTTTGTGATGAGGCCTTTACCCTTTATAATTTCTTTTGGAGAACGAACTATCACATTTCTATCCGTACGAATCGTGCTGTCTTCCTTATTCCAAATTAGATATTCTGTTTCAAGAACCTGTTGTTTTGAAAAATTAATTAATCTAACTGAATCTCGAACCTCAACAATACCCTGGTCGTGATTGAAATTACCTATCAAAGAGGTCAAACGAGAAATCTTATCACCCGAGTTGTTAAAAAAATCAACTGAAAGGAAGCCTTTAAAATTTGTTACGTGCTCTGGTTTATAATATGTTTCTGCTGATTCAGCGTATAAATCGACCTTCCTAACTCCTGAGTCACTATGGACCATTTGTAAGTTCTCGGTATATTCATCAGGAGCCTTTTCAAAATGCGTAATCCGTCTAATTTCACCGGAACTATTTTCACAAGAAACAACAACCAATATAATGAAACCAAAGGTTATTGAAGTTCGAAGCATTTTAAGGGCCTTACTTGATATCAACCGTGACCCCCCAACAAGATAGCGTTACTTGAGCTGGACTGTTGTTGCTAAATATCTCATCTGAAGTTGGACAGTTTTCACGATATTTTGCCGCTAGACTAGACTCTCCGGCCTTTGTTGCAAGTTGTGCAGCATAATAGAAATTACATTTTCTATCAAAGGTACTTGAACCACAAG
>Ga0206130_10001621_pt1 | contig 32378 bp, 33 predicted proteins | sample Helgoland_Spring_9_FD_148637 | JGI IMG/M metagenome (GOLD analysis project Ga0206130, IMG submission 148637) | Pelagic subsurface seawater microbial communities from Kabeltonne, Helgoland, North Sea - Helgoland_Spring_Bloom_20160512_1 | ecosystem: Environmental > Aquatic > Marine > Epipelagic ...
TAGATTTAATCTATCGGAGAGGTTTAACCTGGGCGATGGGCCACGCTAGAGTGGTTCTAGGGGTCGCCGCCGCCTTAGTTATAGCGGCTGCGTTAATCTTGCCCCAACTTGGGACCGAGTTCGTGCCTGAGTTAGAAGAAGGAACGATCAACCTGCGAGTGACGCTCGCCCCGTCTTCCAGCCTAGATACTGCATTGGAAGTAGCCCCTAAACTTGAGGCGATGCTGATGGATTTCCCTGAGGTGACCTATGCTCTATCGCGAATTGGACGCCCTGAAATTGGCGGTGACCCGGAGCCCGTTAACAACATTGAGATTTACATAGGACTTAAGCCGGTACGGGAATGGACGAGTGCTGATAATCGATATGACCTGCAGGCGCAAATGGAACAAAAGCTGGATCAACACCCAGGTTTACTTTTTAATTTTTCACAACCTATTGCAACCCGCGTGGATGAACTACTCTCAGGGGTCAAAGCCCAGCTAGCAATAAAGCTATTCGGGCCTGATCTCACCGTATTGGCCGATAAAGGCCAAACCATCGAAGCTGTTGTTAAAGAAATCGAAGGCGCTCGAGATGTGGCTATGGAGCAAATCGCCGGTGAATCTCAACTTGTGGTGAAACCGAACCGTCGGGCTTTATCCCGTTATGGCTTAGCTGTAGGTGATGTGATGGAGCTGGTGCGCGAAGGTCTTGGAGGTGTCAGTGCCGGTCAGATCATCAATGGCAACGAACGATATGATATTTACGTAAGACTAGATGAGAAATTTAGGCGAGACCGACAATCTATTGCCGATCTGCGATTGCAAGCGCCATCAGGTGCGTGGGTGCGCCTTGGTGATGTTGCTGAAGTGAGTATTTCGTCAGGACCACCACAAGTGCGCCGTGATGATGTTCAGCGCCGGGTAGTGATTCAGGCCAATATCCAAGGGAGAGATATGGGCAGCGTCGTTGCTGATATTCGCGAGGCTATTTCTGAGCAGGTAGAGTTGCCCACCGGTTATTCCATCGATATTGGCGGTCAGTTCGAGAACCAGCAGCGGGCACAAAACCGGTTGTCATTGGTGGTGCCCATATCAATAGGTTTAATCGCGTTATTGCTCTACTTTGCATTTGCGTCTGTTGGCCAAGCCATGCTGATTTTGGTGAATGTTCCGTTGGCGGTAATTGGAGGTGTCTTTTCACTCTGGATTTCTGGGCAGTATCTTTCGGTTCCAAGCTCAGTGGGTTTTATCACACTATTTGGCGTAGCAGTGTTAAATGGCGTCGTGATGGTTGAAAGTATCAATCAGCGAATTGCAGATGGTCTTGCAGTTGCAGATGCTGTGTTCGATGGAGCTACTTCAAGACTACGGCCAGTTCTGATGACCGCCTTAACTTCCGCTCTCGGGCTCATCCCGATGCTTTTATCCAATGGCGTAGGCGCAGAAATTCAGAAACCTCTCGCCAGTGTGATAGTAGGTGGGTTGGTCACGGCGACATTTTTGACACTGTTTGTCCTCCCAGTTTTGTTTGGTTGGTTTTCGAGAGGCAAACTGAAAGACATGGGTTGATTAAGACGTTTGTGAGAAACGCCATAAACACTTGAATACGTGTTCATATGTAAATACAATAGACTCGACTTATTAAGAGGCTAGAGTATGTTGAGTTTGGTGGTGTTTTTCTTGGGTTTGGGCTCAATAGGTGCGATCACGATTTTGGCGGTTGTTCAGTTGTTTGTTAGCGACTTTGAGTTCTGGCCTCCACCAAGCACAGAGTCGTGGCAACATTTGGCATTTCGAATTCTTTTTCGAACGTTTTTCATATGCCTGATTGTCTTAAGTGTCTTAGGCTTTGAACCACAGGACCTATGGCGATATGTATTTGGAGGTGGATTACTTGCCATAGGGTTTGGCCTTGCGCTGCGTTGGACTGGGTACTTGGGGTGGGACAACGCATTTGGGGACGACACTGGTCTTAGAACAAAGGGGCCATTTTCGATCAGTAGGAATCCAATATACATGGTCTCCATTCTTGGCATGCTTGGTTGGTCTGTATTGGTGAATTCAGATTTGCTTACGGGGCTGCTGTTTCTTTGGGCTGTGCTTTATCTCGTTGCTCCGTTCACTGAGGAACCCTGGATGCGAGAACACTATGGGGATGAATACGAAGAATATGAATCTAAGGTAGCTCGTTATGTAGAGTTGAAAGCCGCTCTCTCGCCGTTTGAATTGAAGATACCGCCCTTAGCAATTGTGCTAATTAGTGCTGGGTTTATGTATTTTCTTGCTCAAACAATTCGACACGAAGAGTTGTTTCAGTTCCCGCTACGTCTAACTAGTTTTTTCCTTATTGAAGTATTGGCGCTTGCCATTTTATTGGCAGCGCTTGTGGCTTTTAAGAAGCACGAAACCACAATGAATCCTCTCGTGCCGGACAACGCGAACGTTGTTGTTCGCACAGGGATCTACCGACACTCCCGGAATCCAATGTATTTGTCTATGTTCATTGTTTTATTCGGATGGGCGATCTTTTTAGGCCAACTAAGTGCGTTGGCTGCATTGCCCGTTTACTTCCTTTTAATGACACAACTACAAATTCTTCCGGAAGAAAAAGTGCTCACCGAGAAATTTGGCGACCCATACCTAAACTACTGCCAAACGACTTCCAGGTGGATAGGATTCTAACGAGGTGTTTTAAGCCAAATCCTTAACCACCCAAGCACTAGGCAGTGTGATGCGGCCCTGCGCAAACGTTAGTTTTAGATTATTTTTTAGCCACATTTTGATCCTCGTTAAACTCAACCACCATGCTGTAGATCAACGGAAGAATGAAGAGAGACAGAAAAGTCGCAGTCAGCATGCCACCAATCATTGGGGCTGCAATGCGTTGCATGACATCGCCCCCGGTCCCATTGATAAACATTATCGGAAGCAAACCGACGATGGTTGAGGTTGCCGTCATCACAACAGGTCGAACTCTCTGCGAAGTGCCTTGTAAGACAGCGGCGCGAATTTCGGAATGCGTCAGTGTCGCCGAATTGATATCGCCATCCTCTGCTTTCTCAGCTTTCTTTTCTTTCACGGCCTGCTGAATGAATGTTAAGACAAGGACGCCCGTCTCAATCGCAACCCCAGCGAGTGCAATGAAACCAACAGCGACAGCGACCGATAGGTTATAGCCTTGCCAGTAAATGAGCCAGAACCCGCCTACTAGTGCGAAGGGAACGGACAGCATAACGAGTAGTGGTGCGCTGGCGTTTCCAAAATTGAAGTAAAGCAAAACGAAGATTAGAACTAGCGTCGCAGGAATGACAAATTGAAGCCGTTTGGCCGCGCGTTCCATGTATTCGTACTGACCCGACCAACTGATCGTGTAACCTGCTGGAATTTCGACCGTAGCGGCAACCACCTGTTTTGCTTTGGTGACAAAGCCTCCAACGTCTGAAGTTTCAAGATCGACATAGATCCAGGCATTTGGCCGTGCTCCTTCGCTCTTAATCGCCGGTGCGCCACGTCTCATGACAATGTCGGCTACTTGGGAAATTGGAATTTGTGCGCCGGAAGGTGTTGGTATTAAAACGCGTGCAAGTTTCTCCGGATCATCGCGCAGTTCGCGCGGATATCTGAGATTAACGGGATACCGCTCAAGACCTTCGATCGTCTCAGTTACATTCATGCCACCGACCGCAGTCATGATGACATCTTGAACATCACCGACGGTCAGTCCATGTCGAGCGAGGTTGTCTCGCTTGATGTCGAAATCAAGAAAGTATCCACCTGCAGCACGGTCACCAAAAGCGGAAAGTGTTTCCGGCATTGTTTTCATCGCTCGTTCAATGCTCTCAGAAAGACGCTGAAGCTCAACCAGATCCGGACCGCTGACCTTTATGCCAACCGGAGTCTTGATTCCCGTTGACAGCATATCGATCCTTGTCTTAATGGGCATCGTCCAGGCATTCGCAAGACCCGGAAACTGGATCGCCTTGTCCATCTCTCGCATCAGTTCCTTTGTGCTCATATCTGGATTCGGCCACTCTTCTTTAGGCTTTAAGCGAGCAATTGTTTCGATCATCGACAGCGGCGCGGAGTCGGTTGCACTTTGTGCGCGGCCAACCTTACCGAAAACGGATTCAACTTCAGGGAAGGACGCAATGATCTTGTCAGTTTGCTGGAGCAATTCCTTGGCTTTTGTTATTGATATGCCTGGGAACGTTGTGGGCATATATAAAATGTCGCCTTCATCGAGGGGCGGCATAAATTCGCTGCCGATTTTGGATACAGGGATGTATGTGGCGCTTAAGAGTAAGAGCACAAACAGCAAAGTTGTTTTACGGAAGCGCAATACCAGGTCCAATATGGGGGAATGAGCCCCATGCAGTGCACGGGTTAGCGGATTCTTATCCTCGGAAATTACATTGCCTCTTATAAAGAACCCGGCGAGCAATGGCACTAGCGTAATGGCGAGCAACGCCGCAGCCGCCATCGCATAGCTGCTCGTGTAAGCCAGGGGTTTGAACAACCGTCCTTCCTGGGCTTCCAATGTAAAAATCGCGAAATAGGACACGACGATAACGAGCAAAGAAAAGAACAGTGCAGGACCGACTTCCCGCGAAGCCGTGGCAATCGCTTCCCAGCGCTGGGCGGAGCTCAAACTTTCTCCGAAACGTTTTCTTGCCAAGGCGAGATGCTTATGCGCATTTTCGATCAGCACAATCGGTCCATCCACCATGGCTCCGATTGCAATCGCAATACCGCCCAATGACATGATGTTGGCGTTGATGCCTTGAATCTTCATAGCGATGAACGCAAACAAGATACCTATAGGGAGACTGACGATGACAACGAGCGAGGATCGCAAGTGAAGCAGAAACGCCGCGCAAATCAGAGTCACCAGAACGAACTCAGTGAGCAGGGTTTGCCCTAGGTTTTTCACCGCTCGTTCAATCAGATCGCCCCGGTCATAAACAGGCACGATCTCAACACCATCGGGAAGACCGTCCGATAACGATTCCAACTTCTCTCTAACACCTTCTATCGTCGAGAGTGCGTTCTCGCCATAGCGCATGATAACCACTCCGCCTGCCACCTCGCCCTCACCATTCAATTCTGCAACGCCGCGCCTAAGCTCTGGACCAAGATGTATATGAGCGACATCCTTAAGGCGAATAGGGGTGCCTTTCCCATCAGCTAGGAGCGCGATCTGTTCGAGGTCCTCAATTGATTTTATGTAGCCAAGACCACGCACCATATACTCGGTTTCAGACATTTCAATGAGTTTGCCGCCAACATCATTGTTCGATCGCATGATGGCGTGCTTGATGGCTGAAATAGATATCCCGTAAGCAGACAGTGCATTGGGATCAACTTCAACTTGATATTGTTTGACGTAACCACCAACAGAAGCGACTTCTGCAACGCCGGGTACCGTTTGAAGGGGGTATCGAAGATACCAGTCCTGGAGAGATCGCAGTTCTGCAAGATCATGTTGGCCTGATTTGTCGATCAAAGCATATTCGTAGACCCAACCTACGCCGGTGGCATCGGGACCTAGCGTCGGCGTTACGCCGCTAGGTAATCGACCTCCCACATAATTCAGGTACTCGAGTACTCGTGCGCGCGCCCAATATAGATCCGTCCCATCTTCGAAAATAATGTAAACGAAGGAAAAGCCAAAGAACGAAAAGCCACGCACATTGCTAGCTTTAGGCACGGCGAGCATTGCGCTCGTCAACGGATAGGTGACCTGATCTTCCACCACCTGAGGTGCCTGGCCTGGATACTCGGTAAAAACGATAACCTGCACATCAGATAGATCCGGAATTGCGTCCAAAGGCGTTGTCCGTAGCGACCAAATACCCACCGCTACAAGAAATACTGCTCCGATGATGACGAGAAACCGGTTTGAAAGAGCTGCATCAATGATCTTCGTAATCATGGTGTGTGCTCCTCTTTATCCATCCTGTGGTTTGATGAGGACCCATCAGTTGCTACACCTTTTTGTTTCATCTTGGAGTGCTCATCTCCGTGCATGCCGTGATCCATCTTGGAATGATCCATGCCGTCTTCATTCATGGGGTCCTTCTTTTTGGGCGCCATCATCTTCGACACGGCTTCTCTTAGTTTGGATTCCGAGTCAATTAGGAATTGAGCGGACGTAACTATTTGTTCTCCAATCTCAACGCCGTTCAGGACTTCAGTGAATCCTTCACTGGAAACGCCTAAAGTCACTACTCTTGGTTCGAACTTCCCAGGCTCACGAAGGACAAAAACCTTTTCTCTGGTTCCCGTTCGAACAATGGCTTCTGTTGGAATAACTATCGCGCTCTCTCGCTCTTGGGTGAATATTCGAACATCCGCGAATAGCTCTGGTTTGAGTGCAAGTTCCGGATTGTCGAACTCAAGACGAGCCTTAATCGTTCGCGTTTTCCGGTCTGCGTAAGGGTAAATGTACGTCAGTGTCCCGGAGAAGGTCCTGCCGGGAATTCCCTTAAGCTTTACCTCAGCCTTATCGCCTACACGAACCCAGGGTAACTCGTCTTCAAAAATGTCAACATAAACCCAAACGCTGCCTAGATCGGCAATAAAATACAGTTCTGTTTTTGGCGTCACGAACTGCCCATTCCTGGCTCCAACGGTGATCACAGTTCCGCTAGCCGGAGAGTGAATGTGCAGATACTTTTTCACTTCGCCGGTCCTTTTGAGTTCCGCAATTTGATGAGCGGGCACATCAAACAGCTCCAATCGCTGCAGAGATGTCTTGGTGAGATCTTGTGAGGCACCGCTAGATTGCCCTCGCGTTAAGAGATATTCCTGCTGGGCAGAAACGAGCTGTGGAGAGTAAATGCTGAGTAAAATATCGTCTTTTTCGATAGTCTGGCCCGTCGTGCCAATGCGCATTTCTTCGATCCAACCTTCAGTTTTAGGGTGCAGTCGCGTGATGCTTTCTTCGTTATAGTCGATTTTGCCGATTGTCCGGATTACGCGAGACAGTGAGCGTCGCTCTACCATCGTTGTGCGAACTCCAATTGACTGTGTGGTTACAGGATCAATGGCCACTGTTCCGGGAACTGAAGCGCTAACACTGCTGTCTGCATACACAGGTATGTAGTCCATGCCCATTTCATCTTTTGCTGCGACAGGCGAAGTAATGGCCGGGTTCATTGGGTTACGATAAAACAGAGGTTTTTCTTCTTGTGCATCGCCAGCCTCTGTAGCGGTCATTTGGGGTGAGTTGGTGTTTGCTAGCCAATAACCAAACCCGCCAGCAAGAAGCGCTGCTACTAATGCTGTGATAATGATTGGGAACTTATTCATAGATGGACTCCTCTCCAACACTGGCTGCCAATTTTGCTAGTGATTGTTTTGCGTTACTTAATGCATCCCAGTAGTTGATCTGGGCGTTGTAGAGCATGATCTGACCGTTCACAACGTTGAGGAAGTCCACCTTGTTCACTTCGTAACCGGCAAGCATTGATGCGACTGTTTGTTCGGCTTGAGGGATAATCGTATCTTTCAGGAGTGTGGATTGATCCTTCGATGCCTCGTAATCCGCTGTAAGTGCACCAATGTCAGATTGAATCCTCAGCCTTAGCTCATCGAGCATACTGACGTGTTGCTCACGCTCGCTCACTCGCTGTTCAATTGCCTTGTTCTGCTTACTGCTTGTATAGATTGGAAGATTGAAGCTGAACATCAGGCTGACTAAGTCAGTGCGGTCACCTCGGAGGGGATCAGAACCGCGCCGGTCGCCATAGCCAACACCCACGTTAAAATCAGGCATACGGTTTTTTTCAGCGAGCGCGATACGCTTTTCTGCCGCGCTAACGTTTCGTTGCAGTGAGAGAACCAAGTCCCGCTTCTCGAACGCTTGCGAGATTAGCTCATCGACAGCGAGCACTTTGGGTAAGCTTTGATTCGGCGGTTCAGCCGAGAGCACAATCGGATAACTCGGCGTTCGGTCCATCAGGCCATTCAGAATTGCCTGCCTACGTTTTCTTTGCCCAATTAGCTTTACTTCTCTATCGAGCAGACGTGAGAGCTCAAGCTCAGCCAGAAGTACATCTTGTTGCAATCCTTTGCCGACTGCATATTTTGTTTTTGCGACCTCAATAAAATCTGCTAGCAAAGTCTTGTTCTGAGCAACGATCTCAAGCGCCTTATCGGCTTGGTAGAGCTGCCACCACGCTGCCCTCACAGTGCCCGTCAAATAGTCTTTGTACTCCGCGCTTCGATCATGAGCGGCATTGGCTGAAAACTGGGCTGCTTCTTTTTCAAGGGCCCTTTTTCCTGGATAAGGAAAACGTTGAGATACAATAATCTGCAACTGGGTCATGGGCTCCTGATCCAACTCAAAGCTATCAGTTGGCAAGTTCATCGCGTTTAGCGACAACATAGGATCTGGAAGTGCTCCCACTTGCGAAGGGATTTGAGAAAGTGCTGCCGCGGAGGCTGCCAGGGTTGTGATCCTAGGGTTTTTCGACAGTGCGTTTACCACGGCTTCTTCAATACGAAGCGGGGATAGCCTGGATAAATCTTCTGCCGCCAAGACCGGGGGGCTTGGGTAAATAAACAGAAAAATACACAGAACCGTAGATCTGACCCTAGTACGGGATTTATTCTTGAGTAACACAAACATGTGTCCATCCTTTCCTGATAACAAGTTAGGTTGCGCAAACAACTGCGCATAACGCCGAGAGTTAGTCTCTAGGCGAACTTATTCCAGAAGGAGGTCGTGTCTTGTGATCGGCGTTCTAGCCGCAATCAGGGGGTTTGGAGGAGGTCCGGTAGATCCAATGCTTCCAGCAAAGAAAACGTGCCGGTTTGTGAGGGATGCTTCAACGTCATCGAAATCGAGCTCGAATGAGTAAGCTGCTTTTGCACTCGCATCTCGTTCTGTGCTCAGAGTGCCTTCTTTGAAACAGTCATCTTCACATTCAATGTGATCGCAACCCATTTCAGCACTCATGTCATGGTCAGCATGCATCCCGCCCATAGATATATCACTTGCCTGCACATCGCACGCACATGTGATGGTGCCCACAATGAGCGTTAGAGCAAGGAATGTTGAAAATAATGCTTTCATGACATTAAATAGCCTATACCCCCTGGGAGTATAGGTCAACTTGAACACTAATAAGGATTCCATTCTAAAGAGGCTGCGACGAATAGAAGGCCAGGTGCGCGGCGTTGCTAGAATGATAGAAGAAGACAGATATTGTATTGATACTCTGCAGCAGGTTCAGGCTGTAAAAGCAGCATTAGCTAAGGTTGAAGATGCGATACTGCATGATCACGCGGCAACTTGCGTGGATGGTGCCATTCGCAGCGGCGATCAAGCAGAACAGCGACAGAAGTTTTCAGAATTGATTGAATTGTTTGGTAGGGTGAAGCGATGAATCTTTACAACTCGTTACCAGCTCGCGTTTTCTAAGCTAGTAACTGTTTGAAGGACCGGCTGGTTTTGGCCTAATCAAAGATTGTTCAGTAAATTTACTGATAGACGAGTTGATCAAAAAAGGCTTGATGAGGTTCAACATCCGATCGAGAAAGATTCTCTAAACCGAGTCACCGATCTACATGTTTCGAGTATTGGGCTTGGTGCTCTCGTAGCAGAAGTTGCGATCCTAAGTGACGGACCAAAATCTAATGACACCTACAGAGACAAATTAGCCGGTCCTCTGAATTTCCGTAAAATATTTGAATCCTTCGCATGGGTTGGAGTTTTCTACGAGGACTAAATTGTCACACAAATTGTCATACATTTAGCTTTTTCGTAATAATTATTTTGTTTGTTTTCAGTAGATTAAGTGGTGTCTAACTACCGATTTGATCTCTTCACTCGCTCCAATATTTAAATTCAAGCCGGACTTTGTCCGGCTTTTTTGTGGCCGGTAACAAGCTCTCAGCAAGGGTTTGACGTTTTCTCTTTACATTCATCTAACGAAACTGCTAAGTCTCTTAAAGTGAAATTGTCATACATTTGTCACACAAATTGTCACACAAATGAGTTTTGCAACATGAGATAAGAAAGAGGCTTGATGAAATATGTCATTCGGAGAAACAGGCGGCACCACTACAGAAGAAGGGTGCCAAGATGCTATCGCCATATGCACACCTCCGGTGTTGTGCAAGTGCCACTCGATACGGATAGTCAAGTCATTGCGAGCCAAAGGGCTGTTTGCGTGAGCGAAATATTGGAAACGTATTGGCGAACAGGTGAGCAAAGCAATACCGATAGCTTTGCAACCGTTTTAGAGTTTCTGCGCCGCACTGGCTTTAAATATCTCTCTAAGGATGAGCTTGTCCAATCAGAGGATCTCCAAGGGCTAATTCACCGTATCGACATTGCTTACAGGTCCGAGAACGCACAAACAACAGCGGCTATGCTCGGTAATGTTCGCGTGCCTCGTTTACCGCTTTCCAAAGTGGGAGAGGAATACATTCAGTTTGAGCAGGCAAATCTGTTAGGCCATTCGGAAGAGCAAATGAGGATATGGCGTAACGCACGCATTCGTGCGTTTAACAACTTCATCTCGATTGTAGGTGACAAAGATTTTGGGGAGCTCTCACGTGAAGACCTTCTAGCATTCCGCCAATATTGGGCGGATAAGATCGCAGGAGGGATGTCCGCTAATACTGCGAACAAGGAAATTTCATACTTAAGAAAGGCGCTCATGACCGCTAAGGATAATCACAACCTATCTATAGATGTTGTCAGTTTGTTTTCACGTATGGCGATTAAGGACATGGGCACGTCAACCAGGTGCCCCTTTGACACATCCTTCATTATTGAAGTTCTCCTTGACCGTGAGAAATTAGATATGAGTGAGGAGTGTCAATTGCTTCTTTATGCGATGGCCGATACAGGTGCGCGAATAAGTGAATTAGTTGGCTTATCAGCAGATGATGGTGATATCTGTCTTGGAGGAAAAGTGCCTCATATCAAGATTAGGGCGAATGGTGTTCGTTCTTTGAAGACGCCTCATAGCCACAGAGACATCCCGCTCGTTGGCTCTTCTCTTTATGCCTTCGAACAACTACCTAAGGGTTTTGTGCACTACTTGGGTAAGAACAGTCTGATTTCTTCCACGATTAATAAATATCTTCGTGAGAACAATATATTGCCCTCAAAAGATCATTCTCTCTACTCACTTCGTCACTCATTTGAAGACCGACTAACAGCCGTAGAGCCACCAGAGAAAGTGCAGGCTGCCTTGATGGGGCATAAATACCAAAGGCCCCGCTATGGCGCAGGACCTACGCTGGAGCAAAAGCACTCATGGCTCAAGAAGATTGCTCTCCCCGTCTAGCGTGTGTGTTCTGGCTAAAAGCTTTGCCTCGTAAACTTTTGAAAGCCGTGCTTCGTGATTTTTAAGCTCAAACTCAATCTTTTCGTAAATCTCTATGTAATCCTCACCGTATCTCTCTATCACCACTGCAACCTTAAAGAGACTGTCCTCAAGAGAATGAAGCGTGACATTAATGTCGCGCGGCGCCGGATTTGTTGAAGGGAATATCGCTGTCAAACCTAGCGTTGACAGTAACGCTTTTGGCACCCAATCATCGTTGTCATCTTTAGAATCCATACTCATCAACCGCTGCCTTATACGGCCCTTCTACCAATATGGTAGATACTTCCTTGCCCCGATAGTCACAACATCGCACTTCTTCGCCAAACCCATTGGTGGGCGTCAAGTAAATAGAAATGTCTCTGGAATGCCGTATAACAAAATCATCTTCAAGAAGATGTAGTTGCTCATAGATCGTCTGTCGCAACTCAGCCGTGCTGAGTTCGCCTCGTATTTTTATCTTCATTACTCACTACCTATAATGTTGTTCTAGCTCTATTTACATAATACTTTAAGAGTAGTTAACAGATCGTTAATGGGCTGTGGAGAACTTTGCCTACTAACACTTCTAGCCCAGTTAGTTTAGAAAACGCTACGTATAGATTTGTAGATGATGACAATTTTAGTGTCTATCGTTCGAGGTCAGGAAAGAGCTCGAGGAGTTTGTCTACAATGAGGCCAACGTCAGATAGATCGTCGCTATCCTCGACTTCTTCTTTTGTGGCAGCCCAAGCTTGTCGGAACTTTGCTAAACTTGGCTTCTTTATCTCGTAATCCTCGCGTACGTCCTTGTCTGATAACTCATCCCAGACGCTACAAAAATTATCCCACTCATTTTCTTGTTCCTCGGGTAGATCAGTCTCCGCTTGATCTTTCATTGCTTGGGTGTGAGTTAAACCCTTTGGTACTGGTTTGCTGATAAAGCGATAAAATTCTTTATCAATTGCTCCGGCAGGTCTGTTTTCCCATTGCTGTTTTTTCTCATCATCTTGGAGCAGAACCGCGAGTTGGTGACGAGCTCGCGTTTGATTCAGACCTTTCAGTGGAATTTTGAAAAACTTTAGAATCTCCTTCTCATCCTCATCAGGTGTTACGAAGAGTCCGATGAGATCCGATACCTGGCCTTTCGTTAGTGTTTTGTCATTAAGACTGAGCCCATCGTCTGCCAGTCTATTGAGTTGTAGCTCCGTTGGCTGATCAAAATACCAGTTTTCTACGAGACTACTGTCATCTGTGTTTATTGTTGCCCATCGTTGCTCAAGCCATTCCTTGTTATCAAGGAAGGTCCTTTCTGATTTTGTCATAGCGCGTTCCTCTTCAGGTGAAGAACGCGCCCATAGCCATAGAATGACAACCAAGAACGCAACGATTGCGATGTATTCCATAATTACTATCTTTACTTAGAGAGTTGTTCTTTTAGAGCATGATCACTCAATCTTGACTTTTTGCAATCTTCGCAGCGATATCCGCGTGCAGGACGTCGTGATAGGTGTGTGAGCATTGGCTTGCGGCAATAACTGCAATTGACCCTATGATCTCCTGAGACTTTGAGGCCGCAGTTTCTTTGAAGGATTTGACTATCAGTTGTGTGTTGTGGAATAGGCTTGGGGAACTCGGTGAGCTCTTGCTCGAATTTTGCGATAAGCGCTTGGGTGTTTTTTAGTAGTAGTTCACGTTCGCTTTCGCTGAGCGTCCTGGCTGAACCGCTTCCATATTTTGCATTTTCCGCTCTGGTTTTACCGTATCTTTTTGCATAGCAGGTTGAGCCCAGGACGAGTATCTCTCCTTCGTCTTCTACTATGTGGACCTCACGAAAAACGGCTTTAGTGCAATCCTTTTCCTGGCAATAGACTCGCCGTTCCTTTGGTACCTCAACAATCGCGAGTAAGTGCACAGGAATTTGTGACCATCAACTGTTCCACCGCAGAATATCGAGGTCTGCTCATATCTCATTTCTAAACAAATCAGATATTTCGGCTGGCTGGATGCCAAGATAATCCAATGTCTGTCGCTCTGAGGAGTGACCAAAGGCACTTACAAGCAATGCTAGGGGCGCTTCATAGGTCATGCGCTGATGATACCCCCAGGACTTACGAAGACTATGAGAGCCGTAGTTTCCGTTAGCACCTACCTCCAGACACCATCGCTTAACCATTCCTGTCAGTGTCGGAACGGTTAAAGCGGTCTTCCTGTTGTTCGACGGGAACAAGGGAGCGTGATTTGCTTCTGGTTTATAGATCTCAAGCCAGAGTTTAAGGGCTTTAATTACTTCACGGTTAAGAAGCGTTTTTCTGTATCTGCGGTTCTTGGATTGCTTTATCTCTAGAATATCCCCGGCGTCTAGATGAACAACATGTGACACTCGCAGCGATAACAGTTCGTTGGCTCGCCAGGCAGTGTTCACGCCCAAAGTGAACAGGCAGTGATCACGAATTTTGTTCTGCGCAAGCAGCAAGCTCTTGATTTCTTGTATCAAGCGCAGATCACGAATGGGATCAACCTTAATGGCTGATCCCTTCTTTGGATGATTGGGGTTCTCGCCTTTTCTAAACCCCATTTAAGTTTCCTGAAATTTCCGTTGCATCATTCAGCACTAACTTTTACCTAAAAGTTAGTCAAGGCAGTATGGTGCGGAAAATTAGGGGCTTACAGAAACTTGGCGTGCTAGAAATCGATCCAAACTACCCCTCAATCCCGCTTCTACGGTGGTCTTACTAAGAGATAGGTAATAGTTAATCTTTGCTCAATTTCCGTAATTGTCAATATGAGAAGTGGATCAAGTCTGGTTCTTAGCCAAGAAAGTTACCTCAGTTCTAAGTGTCGCTGCTATATCCTTAGCTGTTAAAGCGGGCGATCTGGATGCTGCCTTTAACAGGAGTATTCTTGATGCTCTGGCTCACGATACGTCACGGACAGAAACAGAAAAGCTCTTTGATAATCGTTGCGAAACAATCCGCGAGACTGTCGGCTTTGAAGACAGTATCGATGGGAAAGCAAGGGAATACTCTTGCGATGTTGACGGTATTGGCATCACGCTCTATGCCGGTGAGGATTTAGGAAAGCACAAGCCTGAGACTGTTGCGAAGCACTTCACCGATTACCTGACCAACAAACGCGGGTTGCCCGCTAAGACGTTCATCCAAAGGGGTCATCCACACGGTACAAGCATGGCTTTTTACATTAATGGTAGTTCATGGCTGTTCCAGCCCGTGAACCCCATGAAAGGCATTCAAAAGCTGGATGCATTGGCAGCCGAAGCGAAGCTAATATTACTCACTGACGAACGTGTGGATGGGTGGATTCATGATCTAGAGACATAGCTCTCAAACTTTGAAAACAGATTCTAGCCCAGATTCTAGCGACTGGTCGATTTCTGTCTCATGCACAGCTAGCTCTGATTCAATGGAGCTTTCCTGACGTAATTCTCTCTTCTCTAGCTGCTTATCAAGCCAGTCTGACAACTCGGGATCACGATTAATTTCTTCCGGATCAATTGATCCATTGGCAATGCCTTCACTTAGCGCCACTGCAATCGCATGTCTGCGCTCGCTTTGATCTTCGATAGCCATGAGTGATTTGAAGGTTTCCTCATCCAAATACTCTGCGGCAAGGTTCTCGGCAAAATCTTCCCCATATCTGTCGGCGAGTGTGATTTCCAGACCGTGGATATGATCATCAAGCAGTACCAGAAGTGCCAGTTGATCTCGTTTTTGATCTGATCTTTCCTTCTGCTTTCTTTCTGGATTGGTCTGCTCAAGGGCGTGTTGGTCCTTCACCTGCTTCGCAGTTTTTGCTTCTGCGCGCGCGGAATTCAGTGTGTTTTTAGCGGATGCAACCTGACTATCAGTCGGGGGCATAGCGCGCTCAAATAGTTGGCGCAACTGACCTTTTTCAAGTGCTGTTTCTTCTTCAACGAAGCTATCCGCCATATTGACCTCACGGATTTATCCTATCTTTTTAGTCTTAACATTTCGTTAATAGCTCAGCTAATACGGCGGTTGGCATGAATCCCCATTGTTTCAAGGACGGCTAAGCGAGGCACTGTCGAGGTTATTGGCACGCTCGCTAAAGGACAATTTCTTCTGTACGAAACCAATCACGGAGAAATTATGTTCTACAAAACTATACTTGCGGCGCTGTGCCTTGGCAGCATCGAGTTATTCAACGCCATGCTGCACATCTCAACCTACGCCTTAGCCATTTCGATTGGGGAAGACCATTTCCTGATCGATATCTTTGGGCTCCCGGAATACGAGTTCCTGCTCAACCTCACGGTAGCAGACCTTCTCTGTACGCTGCTAGGTCTAGGCGCGGTCGTTACGCCCATTGGGGTGTGGCACTGGTTCTTGGATCACCAACAAGAAATTTTCGAGGACTATCAAAAGTTTTTTGCAGACCCGATGCACAAAGTAATCGCCATCATGTTGGCGACGATATATGGCTGTGTGATTTTGAGCGAGCTGGCAGTCCTCACTTTGAGGGTTCTTGAATCGCTTGATACGGGACCGATAGCCAGTGCAGAAAAAGATGAATCCGGGTTCTTAGCAATGATGATGATCTCTCTGACAGTCATTGTGCTGAATTTTGGACTGGGGTTCGCGGTTGCTTCGCTTATCAAGAATTTTCAATCCGAGGAGGAAGTCTAATGAAAAAGCTTATTCTAATGCTTTTACTTGCGCTTCCCCTCGCGGTGACCTTGCCTGTTACCGCTGAGGAAAAGCAGATTGCTATACAGCTGATGATCGATGATTCAGGCCTGCTGACCAGCCCAGAAGAGGCAGATGTTCTGAAGCAACAACTGCTTTCACAGCTCAAGTCTCTTTTGAAACGACGGGAATATTCGATGGCGCGCTTGGATGTGATCACGACATCGCTCGGAAGAACCAGGTGGATTGGCGATCTCAAAGATCTAAAGGATCGTGAACGCGCAAGCACGCTTGTCGAGCTCATGCCAAGTAGACGTGATCATTGCAACTCGCTCGCGCAAAGTTTTACAGCGCTTGGTAACAACATTCGTCAGCGAACGGCAGAAGGATATACCCACATCCACGTGCTCATCTTCTCTTCTCTGATCGATACTGGTGGACCCTGTGATGAGGAAGTTGTCATTACACTCCCTCAGCTACCTCCAGAACTGGATATTGTGGATGAACTTACGGCGAGAGATAGCGTAAAGCGCGTTAGCTTTTACTGGGTCAATCCACATCAGCAGCGTATTTGGTCAGAAAAACTGCGTTCTATGATTGTGTGGGGATCGGCGCCAGATAGGAAATTCGAGTTCTTAGGGGAGGAGGAGACGCGGTTCGCAATCTCAAAAGGAAAGATTATGGGGAGCAGGCGATGAAATATGTTCTGGCACTATTAAGCCTGATGGCTTTGGAAGCGCAAGCACAGCGCTTCATCATCAAGGCACCAAGTTCAAATCTGCAAAGTGAGATTGTGATTGATAATCCAGATCAGCAGCTGACCCGTCTTGGTAAGGTCAGCTTCGTTCTGGACTTCGCTTCAGCGAGTGACAACCTCTTCAGATTAAAAATCAGGCGGCACGACTTCTCGCTTAGTGATGGGCGGAAGGTCTCTGCCTTGGCCGTCAGAGAGCAAGAGGGACTCATCATCGGCGCCGCTGAGCCCGTACGGCAGATTTCAATTGTTGGGGTTGAATCTGCCTCAGGGGCTCGTGTTGTACGGGCGATATTTTATGGTCCAAACAACGAGATCGTTTCGCCAGAAAGATCAGATGTAGCAGTCTTTGATCTGTCTTTTGCGCTGCAGGATATTTCCTACCAGCCTGTTGGTGGTTCGCATCCCGGCAGTATGACGGTGAGCCTGCTTCTGGATAATTCAGGTTCTATGCAGGGCTTTCAGGCAGAAGCGCTATCTGCAGCCAGAGAATTCTTAGATAGCCTTCCCGAGTTTACTCGCTGTCATGTTTTTGTGTTCTCTGATGATGTCGAGCGCCTGACTATCGATCCTGCGCCATCCTGCCCCAGCTCACGTGATGCGCTCTTACGAGTTAGACCCGCAGGCGGGGGAACAGCCCTCATGAATGCGCTAGAGGCTGGCTTTAACTCATCTAACGAGACCTCAGAGCTGCCCAGCCTTGTAATCGCCGTAACGGATGGGGTTAACACTGTAAATCCGAGATTAGCGATTAATGAGCTTGAGAAGCTCAAAGATAACAGCAATGCAAAATCGCTTGTGTATTGGATCGGCAGCCATAACCCTGATCACTTAAAGTCGATAGCGGATCAAGAAATTGCGGGTCGGGCGAATGTGAAAGCTGATTTAGATGATTTCTTTGAAACTATCGGCGTGAGTGTTTCGGGGATTCAATCTATTCACGTCAAGTGAGGTAAAGGGCGCTGCTATTTGGCTGTGCCCTCAAACCCCACGAGTGAGAACGGATTAAGAAACTGTCTATGCCAGAAAAAATTCCGGTCAACCTCACTCATACTTGCTTCATCGCAAACGCCAGCCCATTGATTATTGATGACATCGACCTGGCTAGAAATAATTTCCCTCGCCTGATCTTTGCTCAGATGGAATCGATGGCTGGCTTCAAGGCAAGTTGTAAGCCTGCTCATATTCACATTACCCGATATCAGCATAGCTTGGCCCGTCTCATTCCCCGTTCTATTTTGAGGACAGATATCATAGGCCGGGGTGAGCGTGTAGGACTCGCCGTTCCAAAATGCCGCGTGATTTCTTGCATGATCATCTGTGTTGCCACAAATAATGTTGAATACGAGCCTTACGAACAATTCTTTAAGTGTTTCGCTGGGATTGGAAAATTCTTTCCGAATAAGATCAGCCAGATCCTCGTAAGAAGCGTAGCGGGCTGTCATTTCATCGAGCCTAAGTAGCGTTAAAGCCGATTGCATGAGCAGTCGGTTCCAGCCCGATTTAGAGTGTTCACGATCAAATCGCCCGATGAGAAGAACGTCTTTACCCATCGCCTGGGTCAATTTTACGTTAGCAACGTTAAGACCGCAGAGCGCAGCGAGCCTCATCGCAATGAACTCACCCTTAACCACATTGTAGGGGTCGCCTTGCGTAGAAAACTTGGCGATGTATTTTGTATCGCCGTCTTCCAGCATCGCTTTCGGGCGCGCACCTCCTATTGAGCTCCCATGCGCCAACGCCAAATCGAGATCGGGAGATAGCGGTATACCTTCTTGGACACGCTCTGCAGATTGGAGTAACTCATCTAGGCTCGCTTGCTTCGTTTGCCGTGGGATGTATTCGTTAGCAGATACCTGAAAATCGAGAGCGCCAATGCGATCAGATCCTGATTCAAGCAAGTAGGTCAGCTCGCTCAATATTGCAGGGTCTGCATCTCGGCCTTCCTGCCCAAGCGTCTTGTTCATGATGACGCGTCTACCCCATGCATCGGGGGAGGCATCTCTTAGGCAACCCGCCATATTAAGATTACCTAAAGGGGATTGGGTGCCAGGCTTTAAAGGCAGCTCAGATCTGGACAAGGGCAGCGCTTCTTCACGCTCTAAGTAACTCTGACCGTAGGTAAAAGCGAGCTGTTCACCGTCTTGATCCAATCTGCCAGCAACAATGGGGTCGGTTCTACCCGGCAACCAAACCCATACGAATGCCGTTGTAGGAGCTTCAGAAGTCATCATCTACGCTCCGTTTCGGCTGAATTTTTTTTGGCAACAGCGAGAGCATCTCTCTGGATCTGGAAAGTTCTCGTGAGAGAACACTCTGATCTTCTGAGAAAAGCGGCACGCCGACCAGGCTTGCGATCTCGAAACTCGTGCCGATAGCAACGCGTGGATTACCGGCTTCGACATTCCGCACAGTGCCCCGATCAATGCCAGCGCGCTCTGCCAGCTCTTTCTCGCTCCACCCTCGGCGTTTGCGTGCGAGCTTAACCTGCTCGCCCAGCAGTTCTAAAGCGCTGCGCGTGTAGCGTGAGTATGTGGGATATCGTTTAGCCATATGTTCTATTAAACCTACTTATTATCTCTATTTGTTGGTTTTAAGCTACATTGAATATAGAGGCATAGAATGACCTGGTCAAGAAAAAAAGTAGGATAAAAACTACATATTAGTCTAATTCGTTGGATATAAACAACAATTCACCTATTGGATAATTCTCTTTGTAGCTGGGTAATCGCGAGTCTGAGCCGTAAATCTTCGATTGAGCCTGGAGCGAAATAGGCCAGTGCATTGAATTTTGAGGCCAGTAAGAACTGGAGCTCTGATTTATTCAGGCAAGAAAGCTGGAAAGCTGAAAGTAAACTCATCGGTAATCTCCTTCAAATGGGGCCCCAAGAAGTCTTGAGCTCTTTCCCATCCGCATGGAGCTTCAAACTGAAAAGCGCCTAAGAAGAACTGATGAGACACATGACTGAGAAACAAAAGAAGGAGGGGCTCTTGCTCCCCTCAAATTCAAGAAAAATAGACGGTTTCCACGCATGGCGCGGACCCTCCGCGATTTGGTTCTTGATTTTTTCACGAGCGCCTTAGTCGGCCTAGTCGCCAGAGGTTCATGAGCGGCGCGCAAGCGCTTCTTACACGAACCCTTAAAGGCGAATTTGAAAAAGGAAGGAACAGTTATGAGTGAAGAAATCAGAATTTATGTAGCAGATCTCGCGGCATACAACGCAGGAAAACTCCACGGCGTGTGGATTGATGTGACCAAAGACATGGAGGACATCTGGAATGAAGTGAAAGCAATGCTTTCTAAAAGCCCGGAGCCGCTCGCCGAAGAATATGCTATTCATGATTATGAAGGATTTGAAGGCTACGGATTATCGGAATATGAAGGCTTGGACAAAGCACACAAGATTGCCTGTTTTATTGAGGAGCACGGCAAGATTGCCGGCGAGCTGCTGAACTACTTCGGCGGAGATCTAGAAGAAGCAAAAGAAATGATCGAAGAAAACTACTGCGGTTTGTACGACTCAATCGAAGACTTCGCGAGAAGTATGACTGAGGACGTCATTGAGGAAGTGCCGTTTGGTTTACGCGGTTACATTGATTACGAAAGAATGGGAAAGGACATGGAGCTGTCTGGCGACATTACAACTTTTGAACTTAGACTTGATGAGGTGCATATATTTTGGGCGCACTAAGTGCGCCCTTTATCTTCATCACCCTCAACTAGGATAGGGGCGCTGCCTCCCAACCGCATGAGAGTCTTCGCACGATTGGCAAGATAGACGTCTTTTACAGTGAGGCTTTCTAATGCGGCGTTATCATCGGGCAGATCTTCTCTGCGGCTCACAATCTGAAAAATAAAAGGAACGAGAAAGACAAGGTCCAGGGCCAGTCCACCCATCCAGAGCGGGATGAAATACTTTGCGTAGATTACGACAGCAAGCATTGGGTTCGTGCGCTCAAAGGTAGGAAATGCACGCGCCTCAGAACTGTCAAGAGAACTGGCAAGCTTGCTGAGTTCGGTGCCAGTGTGCGTCAGTTCGATCTGCAGCTGATTAATCGCTAAGTTCTGCCGATTTGCCGTTAGCGGATCAGGGGACAGAGCCATGATGAGCTCTGCCTCTCTTGGTAACTCTTTCGCTGCGCGGCCTAAGCTAATTGCCATAGAATCTTGATTTACCCTCCCCATCAGCGCTATGAGCGCATCACGCTTCTCGCTGATGGCAATGATGCGATCCTCTGGATCGCTCTTTTTTACAGCGCGGCGGAGCTCCTGAAGCGTGCCCTGGATTTGAGAGCCTACGAGCTGTTGTTCTTGCACGAATTTTTGATTTAGCCGCTTGAGTTCCATCAGCCTTTCACTGACTTGCACCAATACAGTATGCACTGCGCCAGCGCCTGGCTTTCCGCTATAAGTGCCGCTATCAAACTCGCTTTGTGCAAGCCGTTTATACTTTGCAGCTTCCAAATCAAGATCAGCAATCAAAGATCGCGACTGACTGCCGGGCTGCGCGGAGCTGACGCTGCGCTCAATATCAGTAACATACTCAGAAATCTGCGCATCTAGGGCCGCGTTGCCTGCAAGGCTGACGACATTCCACCAAGAGCTCAGCGCAATAACAAAGGGAATTCCAATCAAGAGGACGAGAAGGCGCGTTGTGGATTTGCCCGTGCTCTGCCCAGAGAAAGTGATGCAAGATTTCCAAAAAAGATGCAGAGCCATCAGGCTGCCAACGGCAAACACTATAGCGCTGATCTGACCGCCGCTTCCCATTTGGTTGACGCTGGCCATTAGCTGTATGCCATCGAACGTGAAAAAGGAGCTTACGATGCAGAGCCCCCAGAGTGATAGGCTCATGGAGCGCTGATCCAATATGCTTTCGTTACTATTCATAGTATCTAGTCCTGTATTGTCTTAAAGAGAATGGCCTTTTGATTTTGCACTTTGTTCAAATTGCATCTGGGGTGCTTCTTGTACTTGGCCAGCATCATCGTTAGCAATTTCCACATCGTGGGGCATGCCGATCTGCGAGGCACTCGCCTCAAACTCACCGCTTAGCGTTTGCCCTTCATCTCGCACACGTTCAGTTGAGTAGTCCTCAAATGCGGCGAGGCGCTCACGGTCTCGGCTCCAATCCGTTGATAGCGCTTCATATTTCTGCTGGACTGTATCGGGATCGTCGGAACCCAGCCCGAGGCTAGGTGTGTTAACAGGAGAGCCAGCAAGTTTGGCGGTTTCCTGTCGGTAGTGCTCATCGATCGCATCATGCTCTTCAGAAAATCGCTCGCGTAGATAAATCTCATGGCTAGCGGTGTCAGACACCGCATTGTCGTTAGATACTGTTTGGCCAGGTTCATCCTGCGATGATGCCTCTTTGTTAAAGATCGGGTTGAGCGTGTCTTTTTCGTACTTGTCATACTCACTCATGGGCTGCTCCTAGGTTATTTCTTTAATCCGCCAGCTTGTTTGGCAAAACCGTCTACGCTTTTAAGAGATGCACCTTTACCTCGCGTAAGCTCACTTTCCATTTCTGCATCTGCGTGTTCGCAAATGCGCATGAATTTGGCGGCAAGGCTGGCATCGTGAACGTGCAAAATGTCGTGACGCGTGCCGCGATAAAGAATGCAGAAGGTGCGTGCGCGTCCGTAGTACCTGAAAACACCCTGGCGGCCTTCGTCGCGCTCCATTTCTGCTTTATCGTGTTCAATTACTTTCCATTCGTGGGGCAGGTGACGATTCAGTTTCACCTTCTTGCCCAATGAGGAAACGACAATATGATCAGGATTAATCACGACACTTGCACTTCGCTGAAATAGCTCAAACGCAACGTGGATTACTGGATACCAAACCCAGGGCATTGCTGCTGCGAGAATCCAATCCTCGGCTTGGGCGACAGTGTGATAGGGGACCAGTTTTATAAGCTCGTAGAGCATAAGAAAAAATGGCACGACTCTACGCAGATAGTTGCGGCATCTCATTTGGAGTGGTGTGAGTGCGTGGAAGTTAAACCGTCTTGTAGTAGATCGTGTCATAAGATTTCGTGAGTAATCGAATTCCTACGATTTTCTCGAAACCGGTTTGCAGGTAGCCTCGCGGGCTCCTCGCACTATTCAGCGCATCGGTGTGGGGGCTTACCTGATGGGGGTGGGTTCTGATTTTGCGCGTTCCAATATCCTCGATTCTAGCCGAGAATCTTTTCGTTTGAATATGTCTTTTAGGTCATGCTTTCGCACCAAAGCTTGCCTCATCGTTTCTACGGCGATGAACTCGCACATGTCATAATCACGTCCGCGTTCGTAGGCTAGGTCGTAAGGAAGATGACCCATGCTATCCCGCTGTAGAAACTCACATTCTTTTGAATCTACGAGCTGGCGAGCCGTGTTGATTGCTGTACAGGATGCAGCATTGTGTAGAAGGGCCCTACCTGTTTTTGGATGGGCGAAATTTATATCTAATCCGGCATCGATGTATTCATGAACCGTGAAAGCTGTCTCGCCCTGAAGGTAATTGCAAAACATCATGCCGAGTTCAAACAGAAATTTCTCCCAATCTTCTGTAGATTCCATCGAGTCCATCGATGAGTATTTACCCATTCGATCGAATACTTCCTTGAGTCTTCTTCTATCTTCAGGTCCTTGATCCATTCGGTGTACCGAATTCCTTTCCGAGTTAGCAACCTTTGGGATGCTCTCTTCATCGAGAAATCTCTTCGTCAACAGCGATTGTCCATCTGAGATGTTCTCTACGTGCTTACTCCAATACTTTTCGTAAGTCATAGTCTTAGAAATCTCTTTTGTAAAGAGGAAAGTTTGGTGTCATGAGACCGGATACATTTTCGTCTTCCATTCCCTCGCCTAGCTTGAGCAAAGAGGCGACTGCTTGATCGAGTTGAGCTCCCTCTAAGTTGATCAAAGAAAAAGAATCTATTCTTTGACCGCGTTCTTCGATTTCATGTCCGGGTAACAGTGAATACATGGAGCTATATAGCTCATCGATGTTCCGTAGTAACAAAATGCCGTGATCTTCGGGGCTAAATAGCAAAAAACCACTGTAGCGAACGAAGGAAATGTCATGTGCGACGTACCGCTCTTCCTGTTGTGAGGCTTGAAGGATGTTCGACCCGCGCGTACCAAGAAAGGACAGATGAAACGTAGAACGTTCATTTGAATACTGATAACGATGGTTGAAACTCTCTGCGGTTAGCCAGGTTTCTACTTGATTGCGATCGTATAAAAAGCGTTCCATCAGTTGTGCTAGTTTCAGGCTGTATTCTTCACCTGTGATGTCTGCGGCAGTTAATGAGGAGTATTCACAATCATCGCTCGCCAACCAGAGGAAACAAGCCCATAACTTCTCCGGAGGTTGCATCGTATGTGATTCCTCCTTAACAAATTTCCGAAAATTGTCTCCCTTCTGAAGTTCTATTTTCTTACTACGGCACTCAGCGGGGATGAGGCTCCATTCCTCAGAAGTTAGTTGTTCCCAGTGTTCTTCAATACAGGCTGCGAGGCTTTTATATGAGAAACTTACTTCTTGAAGTTGAAAGGCTTCGTACACCTTATCTAAGTGTTTTTGGATCAGCTCAACTTGATCCGTAGTTGGGTTCATTTGTTTTGATCCGCCGCGATTATGTGCGAGTGTACAGGATCATACTGATCGAAGTAGATAACTCGCTGCAAGATCATTGGGTTATATCCAGCCCATAGTATCATTTGCCTTTTTAGCGGGTCTTCTCTTGCAAAGCTCTTGGCAATCTCATCAGGTGTTAAGAGTGGATAGTGCTGGCGCACCGAAGCGCTCATCCCCGACAATGGGTCTGTGGGTTGGGCACTTGTAGTTGCTGGGTCTTCTATGAAAGTTTGCCCGAGACGCTTAGAGAGGTACTCGGTAGTTTGTACATCTACGTTTCCAAATGCTTGTAAGATGCTGGCATTGGCAATAAAGCTCTCGAACCGATCGCCATAAAGCGCCTTGCCTTGCCCCCAATCCTGCATAATAAACCAGAGCCGAACCCCAAAGGATGCAATCTGCCCTGCGGCGTCCTGGAGTTGTTGCATAAACCCAAGAACTGGAAACTCATCAAGACATACCAGGACCGGAACATCTGGCACATTGCGCTCTTTCTCCATGGCGTCTAAAAGCTGATTCACGAAGAGTCGGAGCCATCGATTACATAGACCCATTCGGGTAGCAGGAAGTACCAAGTAAACGCTGACGCCATGAGGCGCGGTCTTTAGATCGCGCAAGGAAAAATCGTTCCCTGCTAGGACTGTGCGCATGGAGTGGAAATCTAAAAACTGCGTATGGCGGCGTGCCGTAGAAAGAACGCTGCCTCGCTCATCTTCACCCTTGTCATAGAAGGACACCATTGCGCCTTCGATCGCCTCTGCCAAATCGATGTAACCCTGCTTCTTCAGTTCAGCTGTCGCTTTAACGACTTGCCTGGGTACGATGAAGAGCTTTTTATCTTCAACCACTTCTGTCGAAAGTGCTTGGTTAATGAGCCTCCGGACGCTGAGGAGGTTCCGCTCTTCTTCCTTAAAAAATGGGCTAGTGCAAACGTAAAGGATTAGACCCATGATGAAATGTGAGGCGGATTCATTCCAGTGGGGATCTTTTTCTTCACCCGATGCAACAACCATTGCATCGGTGATGAGAAGGACATCTTCGATGAGTGTTTTATTGTCTCTATCCAGCCCGGCAATCGGATTGAAACTAGCGCGGAATTTAGCCGCTTGCCCCTCTACAATCTCAAACGGATCAAGGACATATATTTCTTGGCCGATATCGGCTCGTCGCTGGGCTGTAAGGGTGGCAAGCTCTCCCTTTGGGTCGGTGCATAGCACGCTCCCTGGATAGAAGAAAAGATTGGCAATAGCCGTAATGGACTTTCCCGCCCGTGAACCGGCCATCGTGACAAGGTGCCTGTTGTCATCGATACCAATCAACTGCTCGTCGATTGCGCCGAGTAAGATCTTTCCGCCTGGGTCTTTCGGGTCATAGTGAATGGCTTCATGCGCAAGAATATCGGCAACTTGCACCCACCTAGATTGCGGCGCCGATTGTTCTTTTAGATAGCGAGATACAACGCCCCTTGGGATGTCATCGAATATCTCGGCTTCCAACTCTTCTGTCTTCTTCAACTTAGGTTCGCAGCACACTCTGATTCAAATTGCAGTATCACAGCCTTTGTACTCGCTGCCCAGCTGACATTGCTGATTTTCGCTCCGTGTGTCGTTTTTCTGATAAACCTTCCCGGTATCAGCCTCGCTTAGCTAGCAATCCATTTCTTTTTGGATCGCATCGCACCCATTCCTTGTCAATGGCGGGCCCGCTTAAACGTGTGGCCGTGACAAGGAATGTTTGGCGATGCCAAAGATCCAAACATGGATTCGCAATCAAGCGAGCCAGAAACTAAAAGGAAAGTACTATGACTGATCAAAACGAACAAAGCATGAACGAAACAGAGAGCGGCAATAAGCCAGACTGGATCGCTAAAACACCCAAAGGGCTACGTGAAAATCAACGTCTAGAAAGAGTTGGCGTGGCTTGGAACAGAGAAGATGGAGGAATTGGCATCAGACTGGTTGGAACCCAGATTGTCGAGAACGACATCTACCTTTATCCGAACGAATCTAGCGAAAGCTAGAACCGCCTCGGAAATCGCGGCGCTGATGCAGATCAGCGCCGCTTTTTTTTCTGCTCTGGGACTAATTGCGCGTCGTGACGAACGCAAGCGATTTCGGCATCAATTCCTGAAAGACTATACTGTTTGCAGGTTTCATCTGGGCACACATACTTAACGCGGATACCGCTTCTTGAGGGTTTTGATTGCTCTTTTTCCTCAAGCTCTGCACGCAAAATCTCGGTGCGATCGTACCAATCAAGTGCGAAGCCACTTTCTATGAGAAGGTTCGCGACCGTTTCGAACGGGCCACCCGGAACGATGATCTGAGTGACTTTGTCACCCGTGGGTTTTCCTGTCTCATCACCAGTACTGGTGGATTGCAATCCGATCGAGCTCATCATGCCTGCCCATTCCTTATTGTGATAAGGGCCACGCCCAGGCGTGCCGTTATGGAACTGGTATTGATGAACCATTTCGTGAGCCAAAGTCGCAAGACATTCAATGAGTGAGCGATTGTTGAAGTGAACCGGATTGAGAGCGATTTCATCGCGTGTCTCTTCAAAATCTTTCGAGCCAAATTGCTGCGCTGCAAAGTAACCGTAGCTTCGATTTTTGCGTTGCAACGTAATGACACAAAGCGGAAGTGCATCACCGAACAACTCGGTGTTGAAAACGTCCCTTGCGGCGTAAAGATACTCATGCAGATTGTCTTCTGCGTTGCGCGGAGAGACAGAATCTAAATCTTTAAGGTCCACAAAAAGCACCCTTGCAGATAATTGTAATGTACATTACAAAAGTCACTGGCTGTTGAAAGTTACCGCCTAGTATTGAGGATCTGTTTGGGTGCGAACCTTGCGAGTTCCTCGCCGGTCCGTAGAGAAGATCATTAACCCATCGTTAAGATCATTCTCCTAAAATAGAAATAGATGTAAGGCGCGGTACAAGGTGTGCGAGGTAGTACCATTCATCCCTGAATGGCCCTAGAAGTTCCTCGCCCACCTTGGGGGGGAAGATTTCCCCCGCTGACCCCCCTTTTTTGTCGCGCTACCAACAGGTTGGTGGTAGCGCTCGATGCGAAGGCTGTGAAGTGCCATTCGCATTTGCCACCGTGAGGAGTTCGGTGGCACGGCTATGAAGCGCCGTTAAAAGCTTCTTCCCTGAAGCTTCTATGAGGTTCAAACCCACTGTCCTCTCACAAGGTTTGTGCGAGGCAACGCGCGTAACGCGCAGAGTAGGCTGAACCCATGAAAGAAAACGATAGTAAAACCAGGCCACCTCCACGGAGCATTCGCATCCCTAAGAGATATGAAGCTGAGGTTGATGAGAAGTGGCGAAAATCCGGCTTGTCCTTTAATGAATTTGTGCTGACCTGCATCCTCGGAGCTACTCATGTACCTCAAACACGCGGCGTCGGCGTAGATAAGGACCTGCTTACTCAGGGCGTCGTTGAACTCACAGGCATCAAAACGGAAATGAAACGCATCGCTGTGAAGGATGAAGGGGTCGCGAGCGCTATTCGCAGAGTGGATGACCGATTGATCGAAACCAGAAATCTACTGATGGGGAAAGCCGGTTACAAAACATGATTCCGTTCGCTTCTCAGCGCGCAAATGGGCAGGACCTCGCTGTCCATCTAATGAATGAGCAAGACAATGATCAGGTCGAGCTAATGGATTTGCGCGGCTCTGTTTCAAATGACCTCTCAGGGGCATTCGCCGAATGGGATTTCCAGGCGAAATCGTTCACGAGATGTAAAAAATACCTCTATTCGTTGTCCCTGAATCCTGATCCAAGCCAGGGTCAGTTAACCCATGAGCAATATATGGACTATCTGGGTGGCGTCGAAAAAGAGCTCGGGCTCGAAGAGCAGGGCCGCGCGGTTGTTCGTCATGTAAAACACGGTAGAGAGCATTATCATGCTGTATATTCACGCATCGATACGGAAGAGAAACGAGCGATTCCGATTTCTTTCGATAAGATGAAGCTGATGCGTTTAACTCGCGATTTCGCTGAGCGACATAACCTGGATTTGCCAAAAGGTTACGATAGTAAAGAGGAGCGAGCGCAGCGTTCTCAACAATCTCTCTACGATAAGGTGCAGGAACAAGAAACCGGCATCTCGAAAACTGAGCGCAGCGCTTTCATTACGGATTGTTGGAAGAGGCGGGATACGCCAAGTTCCTTTGTTGCTGAGCTGAAGGATAACGGATACATACTTGCTACAGGTCGCAGACCTTATCTGTTGGTTGATCGTTTTGGGCACATCAATTCGCTGCCAAGACTGATTGAAGACCCTTCAGTGAAGTTAAAGCATGTTAGGGAGTTCCTTGGCGAGGCATATCCAGAAGAGTCGCTACCTGATGCCGAATGGGTTAAAGAAAACCTTCCCAAGAAGCATCAACAAACGAAATCCGAAGCCCATCAATATCGGCGCGATAAACAGCAGCGAAGTGAAGCCCTCAAGCTGGCGCAACAACAACGGCGATCAAAGCTTCAGCGAGATCGAAAGCTGTTAAAGGAATATCAGCGCCGGGATCTAATTCTTTTATCCGCGGGCTGCGAAAAGCAAATGGAAGCGCTCCGTGGCGACTACCAGTCGGCGAAGCAAAAATCAGATGCCAGGGCGTGGTCAAAGGAAGATGGCTTGCGCTACCAGCTAGCGAAGGTGAGTGGATATCTGGCGATATCCAAGGCAATCAGGCGCTATCAAGATAAGCGCCGGTTGAAATCCTTTCAGGAAAACAAAGCAGATCTAAAAACGCAGATCGAAAGCGAAAAGTCTCGGCTCAGTCGCATTCACGATTTGCAATTGCTCGAGTTTCAAAGGAAAGAACGAGCGCTTCATGGGATAGAAAAGCGAGAGATGAAATCCCTTGAAACATCATTGCATCATGCGCGTGTTTTCCGAATGCGAAGGGGTCTTGAACACATGCCTGCTTTAAACCTGACTCTCTCTCCACCAGGCAGGCCAATGAATATTCATCGTGCGAGGCACCGCTACACGCACTCAGAAAAGGTCTACAAGTCGCGCGATGAAGATGCTGGTCTAGCTGAATACTTTAACGAGCAGGCTAATCCACGTTCGACTAATTCGGACTCAGAATCTCCTACTTTCGAGAAGACCGATAGGGACAATCGCAGAAAACGGTGATTCCGTTCTCATCGTGAGTTCAGCGTCAACCGTAAACTGGTATTGAAATAATTGCGAACTCATCTGCTCTACATAAAGTAAATGGCATCAGGCTTTTCGTCTGCGATTCCATGCGCTTCGGTGGGACACTTCCCATTCTCTAGCAAGGTAGACCAAAAATTCTGATCGAAGCGCCTACTTAGGAAAATGTATCGGCATGCGCCAATGAGGGCGCTTCGGTCCCAAACCGGATTGGTTCCTCTAACGTCGTAGAACGATTCAAGGTCGTAGAAGGTTAAGGTTTCATTGCCTTCCCAGTGTTGGTCCATATACCGCAGTAGATCTGTGACCTGTTCTTCAGACACTCTAAACTGACTAGCATGAGGTGCGTGCCAATCAGCGAAGCCATCAAAAATTGGATAGATACCATTATCCCAAGCGTACAAATATGCTGCGCCAAACGGAGATCCGCCTGGATTCTTTGTAGTAAGAAGGATTGTTAATTTCATTTGTTGATATAAAGCCGTTTCAATGTCACTCATTTATCTCTCCTTGTTTCTGCTAGTTGATCTTAGTTGAGGTAGAGGCTGGCAGCCTTTAAAACCTCGTGTGTATCCCAGCGAACAGCCATGAGGGGCATCACGCCATTGGTAGAGAGCGCCACTTCCTCAATTGCTTTCGCACGATGCGATATTGTTGTTATATACCAATCCACTTTTCCGTAGATCATGCCCAGAGCTTTATTGCCATCAAGGCGGCGGGGGTAGGGCTGAGATACCATTGCGACCGGTTTGAATGAGTCGTGATGCGTGAGCACGTTTCCAAAAACCATGTACTCCCAGTGTTTTCCTGGATCGCAATTCAGAATGAGTTCTCTCAGCCGCTCTACATGTTTTTCGTTTAAGTTTGCGTCTCGATAGGTAGGGAGAGAACTTGTCGCTGCACGAAAGAAGATGCTCAAATGAAAGAGTTTGAACGACGTGTAGTCTGGTACCTGTATCTCAATTAGCTCGCCTGGTTTCAAAGTCTGAGGTAAGGGGTTATTGTCCCGCCAATATTTTACGAACGGCTTTTCGTAGCGGTCATTTAGAAGCTGTTCACAGCCATCGCAGAAGAGCTTTTCACGTAGACCTTTTTGCAGTGCCTTCCAGCCTGATTTTCCCTTGCCGTTTATGCCCATCATGTGACGTTTCTCGTTGTACAGATCCTTATAGAGGAACTCCGGAACGATATGGGAGTCTCTCAAAACTCCTGGTTTTTCACATAGTCGGCATTGATCCATGGGAGTGGCTGCTCAGCGCTCTTTTTTGCCATGTTACAGCACCTCGATTGAACGAGGAGGGGTCGAGGTGTGAAGCGTTTTTGATTTGAAAGAATTACCTGATGAAACGATCGGGCAGACCACTTAACGAATGTTACTGGATCAGACTCTCAGATGTGCCGGAGTATCTCGGCATTGATAAGAACCGGTTCAATCGCGACGTCAGACCCTATTTGGCAGAGCGGCACTTCGGCAAGCAAACGATTGTCTTCAAAAGGCTTGATATTGAAGCATGGGCCGATGAAGATATGAGGTGCAACGGGCGTCCCGGTCTACCCTATGAAGGAGGTACGACATGGGACAAAAAAGAACGCCTGGGCTCATCAAGCGTGAAGGTGTCTGGCACATCGACAAGCAGATCGACGGGCGACGTATTTGCCAAAGCTGTGGCACAAGCGACCGAAGAGAAGCAGAAGAGTGCCTAGCACGGGTCGCGGATGAGTACAGGCAGGCGAAACTTTTCGGTGTCCGTCCAAAGCGAACATTTGAGCAAGCTGCTGCTAAGTATGTTTTGGAACATCAGCATAAACGAAGCCTCAGAAATGATATCAGCCGTCTGAAACCAATGGTGGCTGAGATCGGTGATGTTCATTTGGATCGATTGCACCGAGGAACGCTAGAACCCTGGATAGCTAAGCGCAGAAAGCAAGGTGTGGCCAATGGCACCATCAACCACGGCATTAAGATTGTGAGACGCATCATGAACTTGGCTGCTAGTGAGTGGGTGGATGAGAACGGATTAACCTGGGTACTGAGTGCCCCGAAATTCACATTGCTGCCGGACCAGCAGAAGCGCAAACCCTATCCATTATCGTGGGAGGAACAAGACAGACTCTTCCAGGCATTGCCTGATCACTTAGAAGCTATGGCGTTGTTTGCCGTGAACACTGGGTGCCGAGATGCAGAGATCTGCGGTTTGAAATGGGAGTGGCAAGTCTCACTGCCCACACTTGAAACCTCAGTCTTTGTGGTTCCAGGTGATCTTGTGAAGAACGGTGATGATCGTCTTATCGTGTTGAACGATGTGGCGAGTTCAGTGATCAAGGCTCAGCGCAGCAGTAGCAACTGTCATGAAACGTTTGTCTTTCACTACAAAGGCAAACCCGTGACACGCATGCTGAACACGGCCTGGATGTCAGCCAGATCAAAAGCGGATCTTGAAACCGTGAGAGTGCATGATTTGAAACACACCTATGGCAGACGTTTACGTGCAGCCGGGGTGAGTTTCGAAGACCGGCAAGACCTTTTGGGTCATCGCGCTGGTCGTATCACCACGCACTATTCGGCAGCAGAGCTTTCTCAGTTGATCGAAGCATCAAATACCGTGTGTGAGCGCGGTGGCAAGCGACCCGAATTGGTCGTGATACGCAGAGTGAGTGTGTCTTAGATGGGGAGAGATTTTCGAACTCCCGCAAAACTCCCGCAAAATTGGGATTTGAAATTAGGGTGTGGCCACAGCCCTTTAAGAATGGTGGCCGGAGGTGGAATCGAACCACCGACACGGGGATTTTCAATCCCCTGCTCTACCGACTGAGCTATCCGGCCGTATTAAGGTTAGTGCAGATTTTTAGG
>Ga0206130_10001622_pt1 | contig 32362 bp, 30 predicted proteins | sample Helgoland_Spring_9_FD_148637 | JGI IMG/M metagenome (GOLD analysis project Ga0206130, IMG submission 148637) | Pelagic subsurface seawater microbial communities from Kabeltonne, Helgoland, North Sea - Helgoland_Spring_Bloom_20160512_1 | ecosystem: Environmental > Aquatic > Marine > Epipelagic ...
GTGCGATATAGGCGCTGTCATCAATTTCGGGGTGATGCTCTAAAAAAGCGGCAATATAGGCAGTTTGGCCAGCCATGCTGTAATCCTTTGCAAATGGGGTATAACGGTCTCTATCTACCGTTCTTGTGATGCCAATTTAGCATGCTGATATCAACTGTCAGTTTTATTTTGTTGGCATTTGAAAAATCGTAACTATATCTGTGTAGAGACATATCAATCAGCAAAGATAATTGTGGAGGCCGAAATGGCATTTGAACTACCTGACCTACCTTATGCGCATGATGCGTTGGCAAATTTTGGCATGAGCGCTGAAACCCTTGAATATCATCATGATTTGCATCACAACGCTTATGTGGTTAATGGCAATAATCTGATTGCTGGCACCGAATGGGAAGGCAAGTCACTCGAAGATATCATCACCGGCACCTATGATTCGAAAGCCGTTGCGCAAAATGGCATCTTCAATAATGCGTCGCAGCATTGGAATCATATGAAATTCTGGGAAATGATGGGGCCAAAAGGCAATGCGATGCCAACCGAGCTGGAAAAAGCGCTTACCGAATCATTCGGTTCAGTTGACGCATTTAAAGATGCGTTCAAGGCGGCAGGTGCAGGCCAGTTTGGCTCTGGCTGGTGCTGGCTTGTGAAAAACAGCGATGGCGGGCTTGCCGTGACCAAAACCGAAAATGGGGTAAACCCACTTTGCTTTGGCCAGACAGCGCTTCTTGGCTGTGATGTGTGGGAACATTCTTACTATATTGATTTCCGCAACAAGCGCCCTGACTATTTGGCTAATTTCCTTGAGAATCTTGTCGATTGGGATTATGTCGCAGCGCAGCTCTAGGCAATAAATAAGATATTGCTGCGAAAGGCACTACCCGTTTAGAGGCCTGTCTTTGGCTTGCTGTCAAATATGAAAGCCGCCACCTTATTTTGAGGTGGCGGTTTTTTTATGGCTCTTTGAATCGCCGGATTTTGGGCGGAAATAGGCCTTAATTCGGCATCATAAACACCATGTTAGCAAGGCTTTGATAAAAGTCTGACGCCAATGAAAACAGCAATGAGACAAGAAGGCATCAAAATGGTTGTAGCACTCGTCATACTGGTTGTATTTGGGATTTATCAAACCGATTCGGTGCAGGAATTCCGCGCCAACAGTAATCACAATCCCGTCTATAAAATTGTCAGGGGCGTGCCATGCGATACGGGCCTGAAATCATCAGGCTATTCGATGGTACCCACGGGCAAGCTTTATCTGAAACAGGTCAATCGTGATGGTACGGTTGGCGATATTTGCCGCCCGTAAAAAACCTAGCTGTCTTGCACCATTTTATTCACGCGAAGGCGAAGCGCATTCAGCCGGATAAAACCGTGTGCATCACTATGATCATAATCAACCGCGCCGTCTTCAAAGGTCACCAGGTCAGCATTATACAGTGAATTTGGTGATTTGCGACCAGTGACGATCACATTGCCTTTATAAAGCTTCAACCGCACAACACCATTGACGGCATCACGGCAGCTATCAATCGCAGCTTGCAGCATCTCGCGTTCAGGTGAGAACCAGAAACCATTATAAACCAGCTCGGCATAGCGCGGCATCAATTCATCTTTGGTGTGCATGGCACCACGATCAAGCGTAATTGATTCCATGGCGCGGCGTGCCGTTAGCAAAATGGTGCCGCCGGGTGTTTCGTAAACACCGCGTGATTTCATGCCAACAAACCGGTTTTCAACAAGATCAAGACGGCCGATACCGTTATCGCCGCCAAGCTTGTTTAACGCAGCCAACAGATTGGCAGGTGATAGCGCCTTGCCATCGATTGCCACCGGATCACCTGATTTAAAGGTGATTTCGATTTCGGTTGGTTTGTCGGGTGCATCTTCAGGCGATACGCTTCGTGAGAACACATATTCTTCAGGGGCGACCCATGGGTCTTCAAGCACTTTGCCTTCGGCAGAAATATGCAGGAGATTCGCATCAACACTGAACGGGGCTTCGCCGCGCTTGTCTTTTGGAATTGGAATCTGGTTGGCTTCGGCATAGGCAATCAATTTAGTCCGGCTGCTCAAGTCCCATTCACGCCAAGGCGCAATGACTTGGATATCGGGTTGCTGGGCATAATAGGCCAATTCAAACCGAACCTGATCATTGCCTTTGCCAGTGGCGCCATGTGAGACCGCTTCAGCGCCAACGTCACGCGCGATTTCGATTTGCCGTTTGGCAATCAAAGGACGCGCGATTGACGTGCCAAGAAGATAGGCGCCCTCATAAAGCGGGTTCGCCCGAAACATGGGAAAAACGTAATCGCGGACAAATTCTTCACGCAAATCTTCGATATAGATTTGCTTGATTCCCATCATCTCAGCCTTGGCGCGGGCTGGCTCAATGTCTTCGCCCTGACCGATATCGGCAGTAAAGGTAACCACCTCAGCGCGGTAATGGTCTTGCAACCAGCGCAGGATCACCGAAGTATCAAGGCCACCTGAATAGGCGAGGACGACTTTTTTAATATCTTGCTTGCTCATAAGAGATCCCTATATCCGATCACTGGCGGCCTCGCAATGACGTTTTTACCGTTCATGCATTTTTGCGAGAGGTTGTTTTTGGCTCATTTTAAAGTTCACGAAGCAATGGCGCCGGTTTGCGCCCAAGGGTTTTCATTGCGCCAGCCAGTCCCAGAACCGCCGTTGCCACGGCACCGGCAAGGGTGGTTCCAAAAACCAGCCAGCCATCAAGAATAAATTCAGCGCCCAAAAACCCGTCAACCAACGCCCAGCTTGCAAGACTGCCAATAAACGCCGCGGCAATTGCGGTTAGCAATCCTAAAAACGCATATTCAAGAAACCAGGCAAGACCAATCGACAGGCGTGTTGCGCCAAGCACTTTCAAAATAACCGAGTCAGCTAGCCGTTGAGATTCGCTGCTGGCGACGGTTCCGGCAAGAACGGCAATGCCGGCGATCAGGGTGACAAGGGCAGTTAAGCGCACCGCACCGCCAAGGAGGCCAATGACCCGCTGTGCGGTTGCCACGGCCTCTTTCACCGAAACGGCCGAGATGTTCGAAAAGCTGCTGGTAACCGCACGTTCAACCGCATCGGCAGCGGCGTCATTATCGGCATGGGTGGTTGCAATCCAGCTATGCGGGGCGGCATCAAGAACGCCCGGATTCAGCACAAAAACAAAATTGATCTGAAAGCTTTGCCAGTCTACTTCTCGAAGATTGGCGATTGTCGCGGTAATTTCGCGCCCAAGAACATTAATGCTTACCGTATCACCGATCGTTAGGCCGAAATCATCAGCAGCGTCTTTTGACATTGAGACAAGGGGTGGGCCGTTATAATCGCTTGGCCACCAATCACCGGCGACAATCTCGCTTCCTTTTGGTGCGGTTGCCGACCATGTCAAAGCGCGGTCACCGCGGAGAATCCATGCCGATCCTTCAGGTGGGGTGATCGCCGCCGTTGGAATGTCATTGATCTTGGAAACGCGGCCACGAAGCATTGGCGTTTTGGTAATTTGTGAGATGCCATCAATCGATCTGGCAAGCTGTTCAAACATGTCGATTTGGCGTGGCTGAATATCAATAAAAAACCAGGCCGGCGCATCTTCGGCAACGCGATTATCGATTTGGCGACCGAGATTGGACTCGCTTACCGATACGGCAACCAGAACTGACAGGCCAAGGCCAAAAGCAATGATGACCGAGCGCACGGGCGATCCGGGGCGGGTAATATTGGATAGCGCCAAACGGGCAGGTACAAAACGCGGCAAAGGCGCCAGCCGCAATAGACGTACCAGAAGATTGCCGAGAACCGATAATAGCAATAGCGCCGCGAGCGAACCGCCGATAAAGCTGGCGGTAATGCCAAGATTATGCGTTGCAAGATAGGCCAGTCCGGTCAGGCCAATGGCCGCGATTATCATCATCAAAAGATAGCGCGGTTTGGGCCAGCCATCGGGCATTTCAATCAAGCTGCGAAACAGATCGCCGGCGCGCACTTCTTCGGCTTTGGCCAGCGGCCATACAGCAAAAAGAAAAGCGGTGCCAAGCCCGAAACCGGCAGCAATCATCAATGGCACCGGATAGATTGTCTTTGCCAGCGGGACAGTGACATAGCTGGACAGGATGTGAATGGCAAATAGGGGGGCAATAGCCGCAACGGCAAGCCCTGCCGCAACACCGCAAGCGGCGACCACAAATATCTGCAAAAGATAAATCCGGAAAATCAAAATTGACGGTGCGCCAAGGCATTTCAGCGTGGCAATAACGGGCATCCGGCTTGCCAGCCACGCACGAACAGCACCGGCAACGCCAAGCCCGCCAATAAGAAGGGCGGTCAGGCCGACAAGCACCAGAAAAATTTCTGCTTGATTGATAAAACGGTCAAAACCGGGGGCGGCTTTGGCAACTTCGCGCACTCTTGCATGGGTTGGTTCGGTAAGCTGGTTCAATGTGGCCATTGCCGCATCGCGGTCGTCGGGGTTATCAAGCAAAAGCCGGTAACGATAGGTTATAAATGACCCCGGTTGCTGGAGGCCGGTGGCGGCCAAGGTTTTATCAGAAATCAGCACACGCGGGCCAAAACTGACAAAGCTGATTGACCGGTCAGGCTCGATGGTCAGAGCGGCGCGTACCTCAACATCGAGATTGCCAAGGCGGGCGCGGTCGCCCGGTTTCAATCCGAGACTGCGAAGCAAAGCGTCGTCGGCGACAATCCCCGTCTGATCAAGCGCAGCTGCAAGCGGCATTGAAGGCGCGGTCGCGGCGGTGCCGACAAGCGGCCAATTGCTGTCTACCGCTTTTAATTCAACCAGCTTTCGCCGGTCACCTGCTTGCAGCATGGCACGCATCTGAACCACTTCTGACACGGTGCCAAAATTGCTGGCGGCCTCGATAATATCGGGACTTGGCGCGGTGTGAAGGCTGCTGATTTCAATATCGCCGCCAAGCAGAATGCGGGCATTATCATTTATGCCGCTTCGCATTGATTCAGCAACTGAACCAACGGTGCCAATAGCGGCGACGCCAAGAAGCAAGGCGCCTAAAAAGACCCGAAACCGGCCAAGACTGCCGCTCATTTCGCGCTTGGCAAGCTGCCAAGCAAAGCCCCATCCGTCACGGCTTGCGGTAATCCGACTCATGTCATCGCGGTGATCTTGGCGGGTGTTTTTGACGGTCTTGGTCACTGTTTGGTGTCTCCGGCAATCAAGCCATCTTCGATTTCAAGGACGCGCGAACAGCGTGCTGCAAGCGATGCGTCATGCGTGACAAGCACCAGCGCGGCACCAGCCTCTTGCGCACTTTTGAACAGGATATTGACGACTTTTTCGCCGGTGGCACTGTCAAGATTTCCGGTTGGCTCATCGGCCAAAAGAATGCGGGGTTTGGGGGCAATGGCGCGGGCAATCGCCACGCGCTGTTGTTCGCCGCCAGACATTTGATCGGGAAGATGTGTCATCCGGTGCCCCAATCCAACCGACCGAAGCGCCGCCGCGGCAATTGTTTCGGCATCGGCGCGGCCAGCCAATTCAAGCGGAATCGACACATTTTGCAAGGCGGTTAGTGACGGGATCAGGCGAAACGCCTGAAACACAATGCCGACCATGTCGCGGCGTAAAGCGGCAAGCGGGTCTTCTTGCATGTTGGTGATATTGGTTCCGGCAAGTGAAATGCGTCCCTTGGTCAGGGTTTCAAGACCGGCCATCACCATTAATAGGCTGGTCTTGCCAGCGCCGCTTGGCCCCAAAACGCCAACGGTTTCACCCGCGCCAATTTGTAAATTAATGCCTTTTAGAATTTTGACATTTGCCGCCGCGGTACCAAGGGTCAGATGCGCAGCGTCAAGATCAATAACGGCTGGATCATTTGCAGCTTTGGATGATGATGCCATGGGAAATGTCCGATCCTTGATCTTGGCGCCCGCAAAAAAGGGCTGATGCGTAATTGATATTCTGCCCGCTCTGGAAAACCTTGCCTGCAGATACTAAATGCAGTTATGGCTTGTTAACGAACCTCGGCGCGCCCATGCCTTGGGGGGCAACAATCCTTGCAGAAATATATGGGTTGGCATGCTGCCGAGATCAAGGGAAACGCAATGATGATAGCTGAATTTTTCTGTCGCCTTTTGAGGCCGTCTTGCCGCTGTCGCCAATTTGTCAAACAGATGGCATTGGCCGGAATGATTGCGGTGATGCCGGTACCATCAGCCTTGGCTGCCAGCCAACCGGTTTTGATGGTTCTTGGTGACTCGCTTGTCGCTGGTCACGGTTTGCCGCAGGGTGAAGCATTTCCCGATGTCCTTGGCCGGTTGTTGAAAAAAGACGGCGTTGATGTTGAGATCGTCAATGCAGGGGTTTCGGGTGATACCACCGCAGGCGGTCTGGCGCGTCTTGATTGGTCGCTTGCCAGTAAACCTGATGCCGCCATTATTGTTCTTGGGGGCAATGACTTGCTTCGCGGCCTTGAACCTGCGGCAAGCTATCGCAATCTCGATGGAATCATCGAACAGCTTGCGGCAAATCAAGTTGAGGTGCTTCTTGCCGGAATGCAGGCGCCACGCAATCTGGGTGCCGATTATGCCAATGAATTTGACGCTATCTATGACCAGCTGGCAAAGCGCCACAAGATTTTATTCTACCCCTTTTTCCTCGATGGTGTGGCCTTGCAGCCAGCGATGAACCAGCCTGATGGCATGCATCCAAATCAGCAAGGGGTGGCGCATATTGCCACAAAGATTTTGCCGCAGGTAAAGGCCTTGCTATCGAAAACCGCCAAACCCTAGCAATGGTGCGGCGATGGTGTTTTGGAAAGGGCGTTTTGGAAAGTCTTTGCATCATGGCGCGAGGTATCCTAAAACAATCTGTGTCGCCGCATGCGGGTTTGGTATCGGTTTCATATTGATGCCATAAACCGATGACACATTGTAAAGACGCGCCCCAATGGGGCCATTATTGTGTCAGTGAGACCAGATAAGCGAATAAGGGAAGAGTGAATAGATGTTCAGACTCAGCAGAATGATGGGTGTTTTCACAATTGTGATCGCGACCAGTTTTGCAGCAGCGCCTGCCTTTGCCGAACCGGTGCAGATGCTCATTGAAAAAGATTGGGGCGCCTATCGATATGATAATGATGGCAGCCGCATTTGTTTCGTCAGTAGTGTGCCAACAAAAAGCAAAGGCAAATATGATCCAGAAAACCGTGGTGATATCCGGATTTTTGTTTCGCATGGCCCGGGCAAGGCTGAACGTGATGTTGTTCAGGTGATTGCTGGTTATCGCTACAAGGCGCAGTCGGATGTAACGCTGTCGATTGACGGCAAAAGCTTTAAATTATTCACTCTTGAAGACCGCGCCTATGCCGAAAGCGAAGAAGATGATCGGCGGATCATCGTGCAGATGAAACGCGGTAACAAAATGACCATCATCGGCACCTCTAGCCGCGGCACAAAAACCACGGATACCTATTCATTGGCAGGCTTTACCAAGACCAAAGCCGTTATTGACAAGACCTGCAAATGACCGTTGTTTCTGACCTAGCTGCGGCGGATCAGCCTGCGCCCATCGTTATGGATGTGCCACTGCAAAAAACCAATCTTCTTGGCTTGGCACTTGCCGATCTTGAGGCGGAGATGGTGACGCTTGGGCTGCCGAAATTCCGTGCGCGGCAGGTATGGCGATGGGTCTGGCGTCATGGGCTAAGCAGCTTTGACGAAATGAGCGATCTTGGCAAACCGGTTCGTGAATTGCTGGCAGTGCATTTTTCCGCCGACCGGCCAGCGGTATCGCGGCGGTTGCAGTCGGTTGATGGAACGATCAAATGGCTGATCCGTTTTGCCGATGGCAATGAGGCCGAATGTGTCTATATCCCTGATAAGACGCGTGGCACTTTATGTATTTCATCACAGGTTGGCTGTACCCTGACTTGTAGTTTTTGTCATACCGGCACGCAAAAGCTGGTTCGCAATCTAACCATTGCCGAAATTTGCGGTCAGGTATTGCTGGCGATGGATGAATTAAATGACTGGCCTGCTGGCAAGCCGGGACGCCGCCTCACCAATATCGTTTTAATGGGAATGGGCGAGCCGTTGTTCAATTATGAAAATGTTGCCACGGCGATGCGCATCATCATGAGCGGCGAGGGTGTGGCGATTTCAAAACGCCGTATTACCTTGTCAACGTCGGGTGTTGTTCCCGAAATCAAACGTTGCGGCGAAGAATTAGGGGTCAATCTGGCGATTTCGCTTCACGCAACGCGTGATGCGCTTCGTGATGAGCTGGTGCCAATCAACCGGAAATACCCGCTTGCCGAGTTGATTGATGCCTGTCGTAATTATCCCGGCCTATCCAATGCACGGCGTATCACATGGGAATATGTGATGCTTGACGGGGTGAATGACAGTGATGAGGATTGCCGCGCTTTACTGGCGCTGATCAAGGGCATACCGTCAAAGCTGAATCTGATCCCGTTTAACCCATGGCCCGGTAGCCCCTATATATGCTCGTCAGATGAACGGATCGAATCTTTTGCCAAACGCGTCTTGAATGCCGGCTATGCATCACCGGTGCGCACGCCGCGTGGCCGTGATATTCTGGCTGCCTGTGGGCAGTTAAAATCTGAGTCACAGCGGGCGCGGCGGCAAAAAACAGGAATTGCTGGCTAAATCGTCACGCATGGCAAAAGCCGTATATTCATTCCGAAAAATCGTAGTCTGCGCTTGAATAATTTTGTTTTAATCCCTACATTTACTTCACAATCATCGCCAATTTTTGGCAATGTCATTTTGGGAGTTACAAAATGCAGGATAATCGTTTTATGAATACCGCCGCAGCGACCGCTGCCCAGACTGATGTCGGGCTGCGGGCTTATATGCTTGGCGTGTATAACCACATGACCACAGCTCTTTTGCTGACAGGCTTTTTTGCCTTTGCAACAAAATGGGCAGTGTTGAATGTTGCTGGTCTTGGCCAGCTTTTATATGGCACACCGTTGAAATGGGTCATTATGCTGGCACCGCTTGGCATGGTGATCTGGCTGTCAGCGCGGATTAACCGCATGTCGGCCACCAAGGCGCGGAACCTGTTCTATATCTATGGTGCCATCATGGGCTTGTCGCTTGCGTCAATCCTGTTTGTCTATACGGGTGCCAGTGTTGCGCGTGCCTTTTTTATCACGGCAGGCGCTTTTGCTGGTCTTAGCCTTTACGGCTACAGCACCAAGCGCAGCCTGTCGGCAATGGGATCATTCATGATGATCGGCCTATTTGGTCTGATCATTGCGTCAATCGTGAATATCTTTATGGCATCAACACAGATGGAATTTATGATTTCAGTTGGTGGTGTGTTGATTTTTGCGGGTTTGACGGCATGGGATACACAGCGCATCAAATCCATGTATATGGCTGGCGACAGCCGTGAAGTGGCTGCGAAGAAATCAATTTTTGGGGCGCTAACCCTATATCTTGATTTCATCAATATGTTCTTGTTCATCCTGCGTCTTTTCGGGAACCGCGAATAGGCGAAATGCTGGTGAATTAGGAAATTACTGAAACGCCCGTACCGCTATGGTGCGGGCGTTTTTTTTTTGCTAATGTCATGGTCTGTCAAAAGCCAGCATTTGCCGTTGCAGGCTTAGATCTAGTCTCCATTTTCTGCCGAGTGCCGCATCATGTCTAATTTATCCGTCATGCTTGAATCAGTTGCCAGCAAAGAACCAGCCAAGGCCGCTGCCTGTGATGCAATCGCTGGGCTGGCAGCGGCGGCAGCGTCAATTGCGACACTGATCCGCCAGCCCGATGCCGGTGCGGCGCTTGGTGCCATTCGCGGCAGTGCCAATGCCGATGGTGATGACCAAAAGGCGCTTGATGTTTTGGCGGATGAAATGATTGAAGCCGCGTTGGCAGCAGTGCCGGCAGTGGCGGCCTATCTTTCAGAAGAACAGGATGAAGCGGTCAGGCTTCATGATGATGGGCAGGTGATCGTGGCAAGCGATCCTTTGGATGGATCATCAAATATTGATACGAATGTATCGGTGGGAACGATCTTTTCGATTTTGCCAGCCGCAGGCGGCGTCTTGCAGCCCGGTCGCAATCAGCTTGCTGCCGGATTTTTTGTGTATGGGCCGCAAACAACATTGCTTGTTAGTTTTGGCAAGACGGTTGCTGCCTTCCAGCTTGGCGATGATGGTGTGTTTCATGATATGGGCTGGGCTGTCGCAATCCCCTCTGATACGCGTGAATTTGCAATTAATGCGTCAAATATGCGGCATTGGCAGCCTGATGTTGCGGGTTATATGGCTGATTGTCTTGGCGGCGAAGCTGGCCCGCGAAAGGTCAATTTCAACATGCGCTGGATTGGCTCGCTTGTCGCCGACGCCTGGCGCATTTTCCGGCGCGGCGGTATTTTTCTTTATCCATCTGATGCGCGTTCGGGCTATGAGGCTGGACGGCTTCGGCTGGTTTATGAGGCCAATCCGGTGGCGTTTCTGGTTGAGGCCGCTGGCGGCAAGGCCATTGATGGTGATGGCCCTATTCTTGATTTGGTGCCGCAAACACTTCATGCCCGCGTGCCATTTATTTTTGGTTCTGCTAATGAAGTTGACGCATTTGCCCGCTATAGGCCATAAATAGACCTTGAATTTTGCTTTGATATAGGATGATTGCATGCTGATTTCACTTCGCCAACTTCTTGATGACGCAGCCGAACATGGTTACGGCGTTCCGGCCTTTAACATTAATAATATGGAACAGGGTTTGGCCATTTTGAAGGCGGCTGACCGCGTCGATGCGCCGGTGATTATTCAGGCCAGTCGCGGCGCGCGCAATTATGCTGGCGATGTCATGTTGCAGGCCATGGTCAAGGCCTTGGCAGAAATGTATCCGCATATTCCGGTCTGCATGCATCAAGATCATGGCAATAACGAAGCCACCTGCATGACAGCCATTCAATATGGCTTTACCTCGGTGATGATGGATGGCTCGCTTGAAGCTGATGCGTCAACACCGGCCTCTTATGAATATAATCTGGATATCACCCGCCGCGTAACAGAAATGGCGCATCATGCTGGTGTGTCGGTTGAAGGCGAACTTGGCGTTCTTGGCTCGTTGGAAACCGGTGAGGGCGAACAGGAAGATGGACATGGTGCAACGGGAAAATTATCCGAAGATCAATTGCTGACCGACCCCGATCAGGCGGTTGAATTTGTCAAAGATACCAAAGTTGATGCGCTTGCCATTGCAATGGGAACAAGCCATGGCGCCTATAAATTCACCCGCAAACCCGATGGTGAAATTCTGGCGATGAATGTGGTTGAAGAAATCAATCGCCGCCTGCCGAATATTCATCTTGTTATGCATGGATCATCGAGCGTGCCGCAGGAATTGCAAGATGTGTTCAATGCGCATGGTGGGGAAATGCCACAAACATGGGGCGTGCCTCTTGAAGAAATTGAACGCGGCATCAAATATGGCGTTCGCAAGGTGAATATCGATACGGATTGCCGCCTTGCCATGCTTGGCGTCATTCGCAAGATTGCCAATGAAAATAAGGCCGAATTTGACCCGCGGAAATTCCTCAAGCCGGCAATGGATGCGATGGAAAGCTTATGCGCTGACCGGTTTGAGCGGTTTGGTACGGCTGGCAATGCGGCGCGGATCAGGCCATTATCCCTGTCGGCGATGGCATCACGCTATGCAAATGGTGATCTCGATCCGTCAATTGGCTAGGCCTTATCCGCCAGCAGCCAAAATGGCGGCAAGTCCGGTCTCATAATCAGGATAGAGAAGATCAATCCCTAATTCGGGTTTGATAACGCGTGATCCAACGCGCCGCCGTGAAACATAAAAGCTTTGCGCCATTGGTGATAGATTCGCATTTTCAAGCTTTTGTGGCTTGGGTGGCGTCATGCCAATCAAACCTGCTGCATGCCGAACCACATCGCCTTGCGGTGCTGGTTTGTGATCGGCCAGATTAATGATCCTGCCCGATCGCGGCTTGGCCATTGCGGCGATAATAATGCGGCAAATATCATCAACATGAATGCGGTTAAATACCTGTCCTTCGCGTTCGATGATGCGGGCGGTGCCATCACGAAGCGCGTCAAAAGGGCTTCGTCCAACGCCATAGATTCCGGCGGCGCGGAAAATTTCGGTACCAAAATTCTGTTGCCATCTTGCTTCGGCAACAACACGGGCTTTGCCGCGGGCGGTTGCCGGTGCTACCGCTGTATCTTCATAACAGATTTCATGCGGCATATCGGGATAGACCGATGTTGCCGATACATAACCGCTCCAGCCAGAAAAACTGGCAAGGTCTTGACCATGCGCATCAAGCACCGGATCCGAGCCGCCAATCGCGGTGATGGTGCTGATGATCGCATCAATATTGGCAAAGGCAGCGGCCGGATCGGCAAGTGGTTGGCCTGATTGAAAGGGCAAGATTTGCCAGCCTTGGGCGGCCTTGTCGGCAAGCTTTGATGGTGTGCGGCTGGTGCCGCGGATCTGCCATCCCTGATCGGCAAGTGCTTGTGCCAATGGCACCCCAACATAGCCAAGACCAAAAATAAAAACCGTTTTCATATCATTGCCTTTTGATCACTCACCTATGATGCTGGATTGGGCATTGCCCCAACCAAAAGGCCGGGATCAATGCGCCGTCCCTGCCAATCAATGCGCCAGTCAAGATGTGGGCCGGTGGCACGCCCAGTGGCACCAATCGTGCCAATCAAGGCGCCGCGTTCAACCATCATTCCTGTTTTTACATCGGCCCGATCAAGATGCAAAAAGCTTGAATTCACGCCAAGCCCATGTGCAATCACAACCGTGTGGCCGGAAAAATATAAATCTTCTACCAATGTCACAAGGCCGCTTGCCGGCGCGTAAACAGGCGTGCCGGTCGGGGCGGCAATATCTATGCCATAATGTGGTTGGCGCGGCTGGCCATTTAAAATGCGCTGGCTGCCATAAATGCCTGAAATCCGGCCCATGGCTGGCCAATCAAAACCACGCCAGAAATCGCCAAGTGGTGCTTGCAGCTGGCGGGCGGCCCGAACCGCTTCACCATCGGACTTGATTCGCGCCAAAACGGTGGCTGGCGGGGTGACCATCGTTGATTTTAACCCGTCTATGCGTTGAATTTTATAGTCGCGTTGACGCGGCGATAGAAGGCTGGTTTTGGCGCTTCCATCTGGTGCGATGATGCGAAGCGCTAGCGGCGCATCAGACTCACGGTGAAACCCAATTACAAAAACACCATTTTCGGCTAGGTCAATCGGCGCATCGCCAAGCATAATCTGATTGGCAGGATCGGTGCGGGCGACAATGAGACCGCCCTCAATCGCGGTTCCAGACAGGATTTCGGCGCCATCAATCTGCTGTGCCTTTACCGGGCCAGCCAGCGCCATCAGCAAAATCGAGACAGCGACAAACCGGATGCGGCAAAAACACAGATAAGTGGCAATTGGGCTATGAAGTTTCATAGGCAAAGGCTAACATGATGTTGTGTAAATGGCACTTGAAAACACAAGCTGTTGGGTGTTATCCCCTTCACATAGTCCGCCTTGATGAAGCCGAATGCCGAAAGATGAAAGAGTAGCAATATAATGACCGATCATGCGAGCGCAACAGCCGACGCCACCCTTCATGAACATGTTGTCATCATCGGGGCAGGTGCCGCCGGTTTGACCGCAGGCATCTATACTGCCCGTGCCAATCTATCGCCAGTGATCCTTGCCGGATTGCAACCGGGTGGCCAGATGACAATCACCACCGATGTTGAAAATTACCCGGGTTTTGCCGAGGTGATTCAAGGGCCGTGGCTAATGACCGAAATGCAGTCACAGGCCGAAAATGTTGGCGCCCGTGTCATTTATGATTTGGTAACCGATCTTGATACATCGGCACGGCCATTCCGCCTGACTTTGGATTCGGGCAAGGTGATGACAGCTGATGTGGTGATTCTTGCCACCGGCGCGCAGGCGCGCTGGCTTGGCCTTGAATCTGAGTCAGCCTTTAATGGCCGCGGCGTTTCGGCTTGTGCCACTTGCGATGGATTTTTCTATAAGGAACGCGATGTTGCTGTTATCGGCGGCGGCAATACAGCCGTTGAAGAAGCTTTATATCTTGCCAATATCTGCCGGTCGGTGACGTTGGTTCACCGGCGCGATTCGCTTCGTGCTGAACAGATCATGCAGGATCGCCTGTTGAAGAAAGACAATATCACGGTTGAATGGAATCGCGCCGTTGCCGAAGTTCTTGGCGATGAAACAGGCGTTACTGGATTGCGTTTAGCCTCGACCGGCAGCGAAGATGACAAGGTAATTCCGGTTCATGGCATGTTTGTTGCGATTGGTCATGATCCGGCAACCAAAGCCTTTGCTGGTGCGGTCGCGCTGGATGACGAAGGCTATATTATTGCCGAGGCAGGCGGCACACGAACCTCGGTTGATGGGGTGTTTGCTGCTGGTGATTGCGTTGACAAAATATATCGCCAAGCGGTTACCGCAGCGGGCATGGGCTGTATGGCCGCGCTTGATGCCGAACGCTGGCTTGGTGAGCAGGAATAGGCTTGCTGTTTGATAAATGGTCTTGGTGAGACAATAAGGGCCTAGTCTGGCCTGATTGCCTAAGCTGGCACTGCGGCGGGTTTTGGTTCGCGAATCGCCCAATTGACCGCAAAGGCAAAAAAGCCAGCCCCGGCATTCAGCCACCACATGGCTTCGTAATTGCCAAAAATATCATACCAGATGCCGCCAAGCCATGCGCCGGCAAATGACCCGATCTGATGTGATAGAAACACCAGACCATAAAGCATGCTTAAATGACGCGGCCCGAAAAAGGCAAGAATCAACCCGCTTGTCAGCGGAATAGTGCCAAGCCATAAAAGCCCCATTGCCGCCCCGAAAAACAGCGCCATTGCCGGACTCGCTGGCAGGCTGATAAAAGCAGCGATGATCAGCCCGCGAAGCAGATAGACAATCGCTAGGGTTTTCTTCTTTGACACGATGCCGCCAAGCCAGCCGCACATAAAAGCGCCAATGATGTTAAATAGCCCAATCAAGGCAAGCGACCAGCTGGCGATTTCCGCGCTCAAGCCAGCATCTTGAAGATAGGTTGGAAGATGGGTCGTGATAAAAACCAGCTGTAAACCACATACAAAAAAGCCAATTGTCAGCAGGATATAATCACGGCTGCCCGTGGCCTGGCGAAGCGCACTTCCAGCGGTTTGCGTGATGCCTTCAAGCGGGCGTGTACCCCCAGCCGGTACCCGCATGCCAAGCGTCACCGCCACCATTGAGGCAACGATTGCCGACAAAATCACAATGGCAAATTGCCAGCCATGCTCGTTCATCATGATTTGCGCGACCGGTACCAGCGCGAATTGGCCAAATGATCCAAAGCTGGTGACAAGCCCCATTGCCAGCGAGCGTTTTTCTGGTGGCGCGGCGCGCGCAACCGCGCCAACAGCAATTGAAATACCGGCACTGCCAAGCCCCATGCCAATCAAAACCTGTCCGAAAAAGACGCCGGTTTCGGTCACGACAAAAGCCATGGATAAAAGACCTGCCGTATAGATCAAGACGCCAAAAGCTGCCACACGCCATGCACCAAACCGGTCGGCCACCGCGCCAAAAAAGGGTGATGACAGGCCCCAGATCAGATTTTGTACGGCAATGGCCAATGAAAAAATCTGGATGCCGCCATCAAGCGCGGCTGAAATCGGCACAAGAAACAGCCCAAAAACCTGTCTGACGCCAAAGGTCACCGAGACCAAGGCGGCGGCAGACAACATGATCATGACCCAGCGAAATTGTGGCGTTGTTGATGACATGGATGGCATTTCCCATAGCGTGCAAAAGGGCTTGATACGCATATCTGCAATCAAACCAGTAAGCCAAGCGCGATGGCGCTATGCCAAAAATAATTTTGATTGCGACCTAAAAAACCTACACGCGATGATTTTGTTTCTCAAGCTAATCATCGAGAAGTCGGACGGCCTGAACCTGCGGGCCACGCCCCGAATCATCAATCCGAATCAGCAGTTTCTGCCCCTGCATCAATGAGTGAAATCCACAATCATTCAATACCCGTGAATGGACAAAAACATCTTCGGTTAAATCTTCGGCGGTCACAAAGCCATAGCCACGAATGTCGTTAAAGAATTTGACCACTGCGCGCATTTCACCTTCATCAGGTTCGGATGCGGTGGGTGGTGCTGGATTAGCAGGCCGCTCAATAGTCAACAAATCTTGAATGACCTGACCATGTTCGTTGGTGGCAAGGGAAACCGAAACCTGATCACCTGTTAACAGGCGGATAAGGCCAAACCTATCTAATGTCGAACGGTGGAGAAAGACTTCGGCATTGTCAATTTTGACAAAACCATATCCCTTGCGCTCATTATACCAGATGACTTCGCCATTTTTGATTTCTTTTTCTGTCACATTAAACCTCGTGACCATGGCTGAACAGTCTGTTTTCAAATGATTAAAACAACAGAGCAGCTTGGTGAGTGTTAATAAACAGCGCCAAGAAAAAAACCATTTACGAAATTCAAGATTACGTGAGTTATGTCAGCTAGTTGGGGGTTTTGCGCCAAAAGGCCGCTTAGAAAACGCCATTCAAGATTGTTTTGTTTTCAGCGATGGTTTCGGCAATCGCATGACGCCATTCGTCAAGCGACCCTGCGGCGGCGGCCTTTTGCGGAAAGATGAGACCGCGGGTACTGTTGATCAGCCCGCCTTCCCAGCCATGCTGGCCGCGGATAAGGCCGCTTGTGGCTTTTTCGGCTCCGGCGCCTTGTGCGCCAAATCCGGGAACAAGAAATGGGGCATCGACAAGGGCTGTGCGCAGCGCCTCGGCTTCTTCTGGCCACGTTGCGCCAGCAACAATGCCAAGTGATGATATGCCGGTTTTGCCTTTGCGCGCCGTGGCAAGCGGCGCCAGTAAGGCGGCAAGATGCTGGTACAGCGGTTGGCCATCAACCAATTGATCCTGAAGATCGCCAGCGCCCGGATTGCTTGTCCGGTTCAAGATGAATAGGCCGCTTCCGCTTGCATCGGCGCGTTCGAGAAAGGGCGCAAGCGTATCGATGCCAAGCCACGGATTAACCGTCAGCGCATCACTTGGAAAAGGAGCGTCATGACCAATCCAGCCAGCGGCATAGGCGGTTGACGTGCTGCCAATATCGCCGCGTTTGGCATCCATGATGACAAGCAAGCCAGCATCAATGGCAGCGCGCCCAAGATTTTGCAGAATTTGCATGCCAGCCGGACCTTGCTGTTCAAAAAAAGCAGCTTGCGGTTTGATTGCGGCAACCGTGCCAATGGCCTGCTCAAGGCAAGCCATTGAAAAATCATCAATGGCGCGAATGGCGGCATCACTGCCGGCGCCATCTTGGGCATTGCCGAAAATAGCCGGAATCATGCTGATATGCGGGTCGATTCCCATACAAAGCGGGGTAGCTGTGCGGCGGTTTGCCTCGGTTAGACGGTCACCAAAATGGGTCATCAGATCGCGCTCCGGTTCGGTTAGGGCTGTATGATGCCGTGTCTAGCGAAGGCCAAGCGCATCACGATATGTGTCCAAAAGCGCATCCTGTTCGCTTAGAAGGTCGCGATCCATGGCCCGCAATCGCACAACTTGGCGCATGATTTTTGGCTCAAACCCGGTGGCTTTGGCTTCGGCATAGACATCCTTGATATCAGCCATCAAGGCGCGTTTTTCTTCTTCGAGACGTTCGATACGCTCGATATATTGGCTTAGCTGTTCGGCGCCTGCGCCAGCTCCGGGAATGACGGTCATGCGATTATCCTAATCGTCGTGGTTATGGGTTTTTAGATATTGCGCCTTTTGCTCAGGCGTCGCCTCGGTTTGGTATTGCGCTTTCCAATCGGCATATTCCATACCATAGACAAGCTTGCGGGCTTCGTTGTCGGTCATTTCAATGCCCGATGTTTCCGCAGCTTGGCGATACCAGCGCGACATGCAGTTCCGGCAAAATCCGGAAAGATTCATCATATCAATATTTTGAACATCAGTACGTTCTTGTAAATGGGCAACAAGGCGCCTGAATGCGGCGGCTTCAAGCTCGGTTGTGGTGGCTTTGTCCATAATGTTTCCGCTTGTTTGCTGTGGCGTTAAATAGATATCAAACCGGCTGTCACTCTAGCCCATTGCCACTAGCTGGCGCAACCTAATTGCCACTAAAGGCGGCGCAATTTCTGCCAGTGATTGGCAATAGCCGCCTGATGCGCCGATCGCGTCGTAAATCGGGCAATCAATGAATCCGTTAAAAATTTTGGTATGGCTAAAATGTTTGGTTTTCTTTATAATTTACCATAACAAAGCCAGAATATGGCCAAAGCTGAGACAGGATCGTAACATGCCCCGCGAGGCCATTGCCGAAAGCGCAGCAAAATTTGACCGAATCAGGCGGGCGCATCAATCCGAGGTCGCCGAAGATTATGTCGAAATGATTGCCGATCTGATTGCCGAAACTGGCGAGGCCAGAACGGTTGATCTTGCGGCGCGCTTTGGCGTGACCAGCCCGACGGTCAATGCCATCATCCAACGTTTACAGCGTGAAGATCTTGTAGAAACGCGCCCTTACCGGTCAATCTTTTTAACCGAAGCAGGGCAGGCGCTCGCCGAAAAAGCGCGTGACCGGCATCGCATTGTTCGCGATTTTCTGGTGGCGATTGGTGTTCCTGAAACGATTGCCGAAGAAGATGCCGAAGGTATCGAACATCATGTCAGCGCCGAAACCTTGGCGGTTTTTGCCAAAATTACCAACCAAGATTAGCACAATAAGACAAGCTGCAAAATCGCCCTGAGAAGTGGTGGCCAAGATTTTTGTGACCGCTATTCAATGCCTTTATGGATATAAAGATCGCGGCTTTTATTGCGGCTGATCATAATCTTGCTTTGGCTTGGATTGTCTTGCCATTTGATTGGCGGCATGATTGGCGGCGTTGATGATCCGGATAAAACCAATAATGGCAATCCGGCACGATGCTGCCAGCTGTGATTGGCTTCGAAATGATTGCTTGGCACGCCATCACGATCATGAATCATGATGGTCACGTCGTGACCATAGAAATGCCAGCTTAAAAGCGCGGCGGTGGCGCGGCGGTCAGCAATGATGCGGCTTGTCTGATGCGCCGCAAGATGTGGCTTTATATCCTGTGCCAATGCCTGCCAGCCACGCAACCGACGAAGCGGATCAGATGCTGGTGTTAAGGGGCCAAGACTGCCTGCCATTGTGGCCAGCAACAGGCCGATTGTCAGGGTGAAATTTAGACCGATCGCGCCAAGCCCAAGCCATCTACGCGGCAAAAGCAAAAGCGTTTTCTGGTTATCATCACTGCCAAGCCAGCCACCAAGCCAAATTGACAAGGCCGGATAGGCGGCCATCGCCCAATTGGCATTGGCCTCACTTAGATAGGCTTGCAGGCTTATCAGGCCAATGACTGGCAGGGCCATCCAGATCAGCCAACCAGCATGTTTTTCATGACGTGAGGCGAAAATAATGCCAAGCATCAGGAAAAACACCAATGGGCCAGCGACGCCCGCCTGACCAATCAAAAAGATCAGGCTTTGCCCGAGATCATGCGTTTGCTTGGCAAGGTTGGCATTATCGCCAAGGTGCCGCATGGTTGAAAAATCATGCATCAAATTCCAGATGAGGTTTGGACTTACCGTTATCAGACAGGCGGCAATGGCCAATAGAAGATGCCGCCCCTGAATGATTGGATTTGGATGATGACGCCCCGAAGCCCAGATCAGCATGAAACCGAAAAGGCCATAAATGGCAGCATATTTGGCAAGCATGCCAACCCCAAGCGCGATTCCGGCATAAATCATTGCGCGCGCTGGCGGTATTTTTCCACAAACCGATCCAGCAACGGCAAGCAAGGCCAAGGCCATCGCCAGCAAAAGCGGCGTATCGGTTGAAATCAGAAAACTGCCAAGCCCAACAGCGGGAAGGCTGATCCAGATCAGCGCAGTCAGGCGGCCAGCGCGTGGCCCATAGAGCCATGATGCGGTTTGCCAAAGCACCAATGCGGTTGCGAGTTGCAACCAACAGGCCGGCAGCCGCACCGCCATGGCGCTATGACCAAAAAGCCAATGCGCCGTGCCAATGACCCAAGCAATGAGAGGCGGTTTGGTGAAATAGCCAAAATCGGGGTTTTGGCTCCATAGCCAATATTGAGCTTCATCGACCCCCAGCTCAAGCGGGCTGATCGCCAATGCCGCGGTTCGAAGCACAGTCAGCCCGAGGAGAACCAGCAGAACAAAGCGGTTCGAATCAAATGCGATAGGGGGCGCTATCTTGGTCTGTTGGCGATCGGCCTTCATGCAGTTTCCTTGATTTGCGGTGGCGGCGCTGCTAATTTCAGCGCGACTATAGAGAAAAAAGGTCTATCATGTCATCTACCCAAAGTAAGTTTCCGTCTGCAAGCCGTGAAGATTGGCATGCGCTAGTCAGCGCTGCCTTGAAAGGTGGCGACCCGCAAAGCCTTGATCGGCTGGATGAGGACGGGCTTGCGATCAAGGCTCTATATGACATTGCGTCTTATGCGGCGGCTTTACCAGATGCTTGTGCCATCACCCGCCTGCCGGTCAATCCGGCAAGCCATATCGCGCATGGATGGGATATTTGCCAGCCGGTCATGGCCGATGGGTCAGCAAAGACTATTAACCGGCTGATTCTTGACGAATTGCAAGATGGGGTTGGCACGATCTGGCTTCACGGCCTGCAAACGCCCGATTTAGAGGGTAATTTACCAGCGATGATGCAAGATGTCATTTTAGCGGCGGCGGGCATTCATCTTGACGCTGGAAATGATGTCATGGCGCAAATCGTGGCCTTTGCCGCCTTTGCCAAAAAGGCTGATACCAATCTGGCGGCTCTGCGCTTTCATGCCAATATCGATCCCTTTGCACCAGCAGTTGATGCTGATTTGCTTGCGAGTGGGCTTGATTATTTTGCTTCGGCAGATGCTGATGATGTACCGCCAGATATGTTTCGGGCGCAGGGGTGGCATTGGCATAATCGGGGTATGACCGCGGTTCAGGAACTTGCTTATATTCTGGCGTCGCTGACCGAGATTTTGCGTCAAGGGATGGCCCGAAACATTGATCCGGCGCATCTGGCAAAGCATATGTCGGCATCGCTTGCACTGCCGGCTGATCTATTTGAGGGCATCGCCAAATGTCGTGCTTTGCGGCGTGGCTGGGGCGGGATAGTCAGCGCGCTTGGCCTTGATCCCGACGCGCATCGTTTATGCATTCATGGGGCAGTATCAATTCGCATGTTTTCAACGGTCGATAGCGAGGTCAATATGCTTCGCACGACAACGGCGCTTCTTGGCGGGGCGATTGGCGGGGCTGATCAATTATCAGCGCATGCGCATAATTGTTTGACCGGTGGTGATCTTCTGGGTCGCCGTTTGGCCCGCATGCAACAGCATCTTCTGATTGATGAAAGCGGGCTATCGCGCAGTCTTGATCCGGCAGGCGGGGCAGGTTTCATTGAAGATCGCACCGATCAGCTCGGTCTGGCGGCATGGTCGGCCTTTCAGCAAATTGAGGCAGATGGTGGCGCAATGGCGGCGCATCAGGATGGCCGGTTTGCCGCCAAGGCGCGCATCGCGGCAGGCCAGCGTTATGCAAGGCTTGCCGCAGGTGATCTAACGCTTGTCGGGGTGACTTTGCAGCCCGATGGCCGCGCTTTTGACGCCGTTCTGCCCTATTGGCAGATGATCCGGCGTCCGGCAGCGGCGGTTGAGATGGTTCGTCAGGCAGCGGCGCAAAATCCGCCGCGTATTTTGATTTTGCAGCATCACGCTGATCCCGTGCCGCAACTTGCCAAATTGCGCGGGCTTTTTGCGATTGGTGGCATGCAGCCGGTTCATATGCGGCTTGATGGGGCAAGCGCCGAGGCTGTTGATCTGGCGCGGCCTGATCTGGTAATCTTGCTTGATGGCGATTTTGACTCGCTTGATATGGCAATGCAAAGGGCGCTTTCGGGCCTGCTGGATGCTGGCAAGGCGACGACCAGTAACGCATTGCTTGGCGATGCGGCCCCGCTTGAAACGCTCGCCAGCCTTGTCGGGGTGTCGCTTGAACCTTATCGCAAAGGAGATGCGTAATGCCGCATTTTCCAGATTTTACCAAGATTGATTTGCCGCCATCGGAATTGATGCGCGTGCAGTCGGGTGCCTTGCCCGCAACGCCGGAAAATGCCGAACAGATTGCCATTCCTGCCCTTGCTATGGGGCATGCTGACCGGCAGGCATTTGCCGCCAATAGCCAGCCCGGATTTGCGCCGTTTTTGCGCGGCCCCTATCCAAGCATGTATGCCACACGCCCATGGACGATCCGGCAATATGCCGGTTTTTCGACAGCGCAGGAATCCAATAGTTTTTATCGCCGCAATTTGGCCGCCGGACAAATGGGGCTGTCGGTGGCGTTCGATCTGCCAACGCATCGCGGTTATGATTCGGATAATCCGCTTGTGGCTGATGATGTTGGTCTTGCCGGTGTTGCGATTGATTCAATTATTGATATGGCCGAATTATTTGACCAGATCCCGCTTGACCGGATGAGCGTGTCAATGACGATGAATGGGGCGGTGCTTCCGGTGCTGGCCTTGTTTATTGTTGCGGCTGAGGAACAGGGCGTTCGCCCTGATCAATTGGCCGGTACAATCCAGAATGATGTGTTAAAAGAATTTATGGTGCGAAACACCTATATTTATCCGCCGGTGCCATCCATGCGCATTGTGTCGGATATTTTTGCCTATTGCGCTGCCAAAATGCCGAAATTCAACTTCATTTCGGTTTCGGGCTATCACATGCAGGAAGCTGGTGCCTCGGCTGATCTTGAGCTTGCTTATACGCTTGCTGACGGGCTTGCCTATATTCGGGCGGGCGTTGCTGCGGGGCTTGATGTTGATGATTTTGCGCCGCGCCTGTCTTTCTTTTTTGGCGCAAGCATGAATTTTTTCATGGAGGTGGCGAAATTACGGGCGGCGCGTCTGTTATGGTCCGAATTGATGCAGCAGCATTTTGCCCCGAAAAATCCAAAATCACTGATGCTTCGAACCCATTGCCAGACATCTGGCTGGTCGCTTGCGGCCCAAGATGTGTTCAATAATGTGCCGCGAACCTGTATCGAGGCGGCCGCGGCGGTTGCTGGCCATACACAGTCTTTGCATACAAATTCGCTCGATGAGGCTTTGGGCCTGCCAACCGATTACGCTGCCCGCATTGCCCGCAATACCCAGCTTCACCTTCAGCATGAGGGGAATATGGCGCATGTTATTGATCCTTTTGGCGGCAGCTATCTTGTTGAAGATTTAACCCAGCAGCTTGTTGATAAAGCGCGCCAGCATATTGCCGAGGCGGAATCGCTTGGCGGTATGTCAGCGGCGATCGAGGCTGGCGTGCCAAAGCTGCGGATTGAAGAGGTGGCAACCGCGACACAAGCGCGGATTGATTCCGGCAGCCAGATAATTGTTGGGGTGAATAAATATCAGCCGCAGGATTGCGGTGATGCCGAGCAGGTTGAAGTCCGGCGAATTGATAATTCCGAAGTGCGAAGCCAGCAAATTGCACGGCTAAAAACGCTTCGCAAAACCCGCAATCAGGCGGCGGTTGATGCCGCGTTGCAAGCTTTGCGGCAAGCGGCCTCTGGGACTGAAAATCTGATGCCCTTTGCCATTGAAGCGGCGCGTCAGCGCGCCACCGTTGGTGAAATGTCAGATGCGATGGCAAGTGAATTTGGCCGTCACCGTGCCACCATTCAAGGGGTACGGGGCGTCTGGAAACAGCATATGCAAGCCAGCGCCGATATGGATTTGCTGAGAGATCGTGTTGATGAATTCGGCAAGGCGCTTGGCCGTGCGCCGCGTATTCTTGTTGCCAAGCTTGGCCAGGATGGTCACGACCGTGGACAAAAGGTCATTGCCTCGGCCTTTGCCGATCTGGGGTTTGATGTTGTTACCGGCCCGTTGTTTCAGACGCCTGACGAGGTTTATGACCTTGCCATCAGCCATGATGTTGACGCGGTTGGCATTTCAACGCTTGCCGCGGCGCATTTAAGTCAGGTGCCGCAACTTCGCAAAAAGCTGGATGCTGGTGCTGGCCGTCATATCGAACTTGTCGTTGGCGGGGTTATTCCACCAGGTGATATTCCGATTCTTGAACGTGATGGTGCCGCAGCGGTATTTCTTCCCGGCACAAAATCAACCGATGCGGCAATGCGACTTCTTGACCTGCTGGCGCGGCGACGGAATATCAGTTAAGCCTTTGTCCTGCGAGAGCCGATGCGAGAGCCGATGATGTTTAGGTGGCTATGCCTGTTGATGGCTTCTTTTGAAACCCTTACCCACAACCAATCATTTTGAAAGTGAATCTGATCATGTCGACCAATAATGCCAGCGCCGAAGCCGAAGCGATTGCTGATGAATTTGGCTTTTTTGACGATTGGGAAGACCGCTATCAAATGCTGATTGATCAGGGCCGCAAACTGGCGCCTTTGCCAGAAAAATACCGGCATGATGATTTCCGGTTGCGGGGCTGCCAATCGGTTGTCTATTTTGCGGCGGAACGTGACGCGGCGGATAAAATAACCTTTATGGCGCAATCAGATGCGGCAATTGTACAGGGGCTTGTGGCGTTGCTTTTGCGCGTCTATTCAGGCCGTACTGCCCAAGAAATTCGTGAGACTGAGCCTGAATTTCTAACCAAGATCGGCCTTGATTCGCATTTGTCGGCAACGCGGAAAAACGGTCTTGCCAGTATGTTAAACGCGATTAAATCAGCGGCGGCCGAATAGTCATTCTGGCGAAATGGGGTTGGTCTAGTCGGGGCTACGTTCGGCGCGTGGTGTTCGCCCATAACATTCGCGATAGCATTTTGAAAAATGCGATGCTGATACAAAACCGCAAGCCAACGCTACCGATAGAATTGACATTGATGTCTGGCGCAGCAGATGGCGCGCACGGGCAAGCCGCAAATTCAGATAATAGCGGGTTGGCGTGGTGTCCAGATATTTGCGAAACAAACGTTCTAGCTGGCGCGTTGACAGGTTGGTTTTGCGGGCAATATCGGTTTGCGCCAACGGTTCTTCCAGATTGTCTTCCATGGTTTTGACAACCGCCAGCAATTTGGGGTGACTAACCCCAAGGCGGGCGCGAAGCTCCATGCGTTGCCGATCGGTTGGTTCGCGAATCCGGTCATGGATAAACTGATCTGAAACTTCGGCAGCCAATGCCGATCCATGCGTTTGCGTAATCAGATTCAGCATCATATCAAGCGATGCAGTGCCGCCTGAGCAGGTGACACGGTTGCCGTCAATTTCAAAGAGATCATTGGTGATATCAAGATGCGGAAATTCTTCGGCAAGCCCGTCGATATTTTCCCAATGGATCGTACAACGCCGCCCATCAAGAAGTCCGGCAGCGGCCATCACATAGGTGCCAGTGCAAATGGCACCAATGACCGCGCCGTTGCGATCAAGGCGGCGGATTAGATTCAAAATTGATTTATTGGTGTTTTCGCGAACCCTGACGCCCGAGCAAACAAAAACCATGCGGCAGCTTTGCAACGCTTCGAGTTCGGCAGCGGTTTGTACGATCATGCCGTTACTGGCGGTGCTGGCATTGCCATCGGGGCTTGCCACTACCCACTCAAACAAGGCTTGATTCGATTGGCGATTGGCGGCACGAAGCGGCTCGATTGCCGACGCAAAGGCAATCATTGAAAACTGGTTTAACAGCAGAAAACCAATTTTCTGCGGCCCCGCATTATTTTCGGTACGAAGCAGGGATTTAATCGTATTTTCACCCATATAGTATCTTTTCCGCAATGGACGTCATATCGGCTCATCACCCCAAGCAAAATGCCACGCCAACCGGCTAGATGAATGCCAGCAATTTTTCTACTTTCTCATTACGCTGCAAATTGTCGGAATTGAAACAAAATATTTCCTTTTTGAGAATTTTTAACGAATTGGCATCGTCGTTTGGCCAATTTCGCACTATCTTGGCGGGCGGTTTTGGTAATCAAATCTGTTCCTGCGACCAAAATTTTGCTATGCAGCGATCATTATGAGTCAATATCCTGTTCCCATTCCAGATATGATCACCAGCGCCGCCAATGACGAGGTGAAGCGTCTTCGTGCGCTTCATGAACGTAAATTTCGCAAACAGACTGGCTGGTTTTTGGCTGAAGGCGCCCGTATCTGCCATGAGGCGGTTGCGCTTGGCTGGGCTATGCACCGATTGGCGTTTGTTGCTGGCCGCGAAGATGACCGGCAGGTTAGAACCTTGTTATCAGGTCTGGTCGAATCAAAGGGGCGCGCCTTGCCGATGACCGAATCGCTGTTGCAGCGAATCAGCCGGAAAGATAATCCGCAAATGGTACTTGGCGCTTTTGGCCAGCGCTGGGACAATCTAGATCAGGTTGGCGTTACGCCGGATGAATGCTGGGTCGCGCTTGATAGGGTTCGTGATCCGGGCAATCTTGGCACGGTTATGCGAACCGCTGATGCGGTTGGTGCCAGAGGGCTGATTCTGGTTGGTGATTGTACCGATCCCTATTCGGTTGAAGCGGTGCGCGCGTCAATGGGGGCGGTTTTCAATGTACGGATTATTGCCTGTAGTGAGGCTGAATTTCTAGAATTTACGGCTGGGTGGCATGGCCATATTATCGGAACGGCACTTCCGGCAGCGGTTGATTATCGCACGGCTGATTATGCCGGATCATTGATCATGATGATGGGCAACGAACAGGCTGGCCTAACCCCCGATTTGATGACGGCATGCACGCAATTGATCAAGATTCCGATGCTTGGACGGTCTGACTCGCTCAATCTTGCGGTTGCTACTGGCGTTGCGCTTTATGAAGCGCTGGCCAAGCGTGGTCAGAACATATAAGTGCCAAGCTGCGTTTGTGCCTCAGGCTCAGGCGGCGATATTCGAACACCAGCGGGCAAAATTGGCCTGTGCCACATAGCGTGATAGATCAATCTTGCCGGTTTTCAGGGGCGCTTCTTGGATCGCCAATTCGCCTGATTCAAGACGGCCACCCTGATTTTCAAAAAGATCGGCAAGCGCATAATGCGCGGCGAGTGACGAGGCGCGAATGGCATAGATGGTCAAAACCATAAATAGCGCATCTTCGGATAAAAGCTGGCGGCATTTTTGCAGCAGCGGGGTGAGGTCATCTTCAATGCGCCAGAATTCGCCTTTTGGGCCACGCCCATATTTTGGCGGGTCAAGAATAATGCCATCATAGCTTTTTTGACGACGTAATTCACGATCGACAAAGCCGGTTGCATCATCGGTGATAAACCGGATGGGTGCGGTTTGCATGCCGCATAGATCACGATTTTCAAAGGCCTGCGCCACGGCCTTTTTGCTGGCATCAAGATGCGTGACTTCGGCGCCTGCGGCGGCAGCGTGAAGGCTGGCAAGACCGGAATAGGCAAATAAATTCAAAATGCGTGGCGGGCGTTTATGCGTTTGGATGAAAGCCTTGATTGCGTCTGCACACCAATCCCAATGCGCCGCCTGTTCGGGAAAAAATCCTAAATGACGAAAGGGTGTCGGCCGTGCCAAAAAGCGCAATGATTGATAGCCAAGCTGCCAAGTTGGTGGCAATCCGCGTGAAAGCTGCCAGCCGCCACCTTCGCCATCATCCTGTTCATTCTTGCCCGGTACAAAAACACCATCGGCAACCCAATCATCTTCGCCAAGCCGCGGTTGCCACATGGCCTGTGGCTCGGGGCGAATGAAACGATGCGGGCCAAACCGTTCGAATTTTCGCAAATTGCCACTATCCAGCAATTCGTAATCCTGCCAGTTCGGGCTTGTAATCAATGATAATTGATGCTGTTTCATGCGGGCGATATTGCCGATAGACGATCAAGATTGCAACCGATCAATCAAGCCGCGCTTGGTGCTGCTCTTGCCAAATTCATGATGATCATTCCCCATATTTACGGCACTGGAGAAAATTTTTAAAAAATTTGGATGAGTTAGCAAAATTTATTGTGTTTTTGAAAAAATGGAATGAAATGCGCAAAATATTTTGGAAAAGCTTTTATTTTTCACAAAAATAACTATTCTCAGCGCAGAAATGCCCCCTGAAGGTCTGACGGCCGCTTATAAGGCAGTCATGGAGATGAAAGCAGAAAATGCCATGGATCAGATAGATAGACAGATTCTTGCTCAATTACAGGTCAATGCCGCCCAGCCGGTTGCTGATATCGCGCGCAAAGTCGGGCTGTCGGTAACGCCCTGTTGGCGCCGGATTCAGCGGATGGAAGAAACCGGCTTGATTCGCAAACGCGTCGCATTGCTTGATCCGCAGAAAATTGGCGTTGGCATGTCGGTATTTGTTGCCGTTCGGACTGATCAGCATAATGCCGAATGGTTGCAGGATTTTGCCAGCATGGTTGCCGATATGCCGGAAGTTGTCGAATTTTACCGGATGAGTGGCGAGGTGGATTATTTGCTTCGTGTTGTTGTTCCGGATATGGCGGCCTATGATACCTTTTATCGCAAGCTGATTGCCAATGTGCAGCTAACTGATGTGAGCTCGTCATTTGCGATGGAAGAAATCAAATACACAACGGCTCTGCCGCTTCCCGAGATTAAATAGGCCTGCTATTCTTGGGTGCTTTATCCTTGGCGTATCGTTCGATCATGTCCTTATAGGATTCGATCAGGGTCGCAATGACTGCATCGCGGCTGAACAGCCTTTTATAGGTTTCCTGCCCGCCCTTAACGATCTTGGCGCGAAGCGCCTTGTCGTTTAGCGCTCGGTCAAGCGCTATTACCAGCCCGTCACAATCATCAATTTCGACAAGCAATCCATCCTGTTCATCATGAACATAATGTTTGGCACCGGCGGCCTTGGTGGCGACAAGCGGTACACGGGCAAACCATGATTCGGCAATGACAATCCCAAAAGGCTCATAGCGCGATGGCAAAACGCAGACATCGGCTATGCTTAAAAGCCCCAGCCGGTCAGTGCACCATCCGGCAAAAATGACGCGATGTTCCAGATTCAGGGCCTTTGCCTGCGCTTTATAAGTGTCGATCTCAGGCCCATCTCCGGCAAGAAGAAAGACCAATTCATCATCCATTTTTGCCGCGGCCTCGATCAAAAGATCAACGCCCTTTTTCCAATGCATTCGCGACAGTAATAAAATAATTTTTGACGTCTCGGAAATGCCATAGTCAGATTTCTTGATCTCACCCATTGGCTCCAATGTGCCAAAGACATGACCAACATAGGCCCTGTCTGGTTGCTTGGTCGCAGCGGCGATATGCGTAACAATATCCTTGGTTACGCCCATATGGAAATCACAGGATTGGTAATATTTTAAATCATAATAGCCGCCAAACCAGCCAAGCACCGGCATTTGGGTTTGTCTTGGTGTAAAGCTGGCTGCGCGGTTCATCCAAGAATGAACCAAATCGGGTTTTTCGCGTTTTATGATGGCGTTAATTTTGGCTTTTTGAACCCATTTCAACATGGGGTGAAAGCTCAAAATATGATGGTTAAGATCGCAATCATCCACCAATTTCAAAAAGGCTGGATGCGGGCGACAAATTACAATTTGTTCGATGCCAGCGGCGGCAAGTGCGCGGATCGTATCAACCGCACAAGATTCGGCGCCGCCCTGTTTTGCCCCAGCAATGATGTGAAGAATTTTCATGGATTGCCCCACGCTTGGCTTTTAACCTAAAAGTAGATCTGGCCCCAATCACCGGATATGGCCAGCGCTGCGGGTCTGGATCTGGCTATCGGCAAGACCTTTGCCGTGACCCGGCTATACCAGATCGCGAAAATGGTCGAGATGCGTACGATACCATTCAATTGTTTCAGGCAGAAAATCGTCAAGATCGCGCGTTGGCTTCCAATCAAAATCACGAAGCATATCCAGACTGTCAGCTGGATAGATCGTGTCATTGATCAACCGGTCTTTTTCAAATGAGATATAATCTTCCAGCTTGAGATAGCTGCCAATCTTCTCGGCGATTTCAAGGTTGGAAAATGACTGCTCATGGCCAATATGATAGATATGGCTTTTGGTGGCATGTTCTGCCAAAAGGTAAATCGCCATTGCCGCATCCTTGACCCAAAGATAGCGCCGGCGTGCCGACCCATCGCCATGCAGGGTGAATTTCCTGTCAAGCAGGCCAAGAATTGAAAAGCGGGGAATGATGTTATTGATGAACTGACCCGGGCCAGCAATATTATTTGATCGCAGCGTCGTAATCGTCATTTCGGGATGCATCTTTTGATAGGCGCTGACAATCATGTCGGCGGCGGCTTTGGATGCGCTATAGGGGTTGGCCGGATCAAGCAGGCGAACATCGACAATCTCATCAGTTGATCCATAAACCTCGTCGGTACTCATAACGACCAGTTTTTTCACGCCTTTTTTGACGCAGGCGGCAAGCAAGCTATGAATGCCAACGACGTTGGAAATGGTTGTCGAAACCGGGTTTTTGAAAGACACATCAACATGTGATTGGGCGGCAAGATGGATGACCACATCATCAGGCAATAAGGCTTTTTCCATCAGCTGCGGGTCGCTGATATCCATGTAGAAATGTTGTGCGCCTTCGTTCAAAAATGCGCTGTCGATCATTTTCCGATTGGTAATCTTATCGACAATCGCAACTTTTTTGCCTTTGGATTGTAATAGATTAACAACGTGAGAGCCGATAAAGCCGCATCCACCTGTCACAACATATCGCATTTTTTCTTACCTAAACCCTATGATTTCCGAATTCGCAGACCATAAACATGTCTCGTTGATTTTGCCATTGAATATTTTGGCTGGCTTATGGTTGGCCATAGCGGATTGCATGATGGTGCAAATCATACCGTCATTGTCCAAAAAGCTTTACAGCTGAATATAAACCGATTTGATTTCGCTATAGGCATCAAGTGTATAGGCGCTATTTTCACGGCCAAAACCGGAATGTTTCGCCCCACCAAATGGCAGGCCCGGTGGCAATAGATTATAGCTATTCACCCAGACATTGCCGGATTCAAGCGCATCGGCAACGCGGTGCGCCCGTGCCAGATCCTGTGTCATGACCCCAGCGCCAAGACCGAAATTGGTGCTGTTGGCGCGGCGGATGGCTTCATCCTCATCATCAAAGATCAGAACCGACATGACCGGCCCAAAAATTTCTTCGCGAACAACCTGCATATCATCATGGCAATTGGTCAAAATGGTCGGCTGCATGAAATAGCCATTTTCAAAGCCTTGTGGCTGTAGCGCGTTGCCGCCTGTCGCGATTGTTGCGCCTTCAGCCACGCCAATTTTGACGTAATCGAGAACCTTGGCAAGATGGCGCTTGGAGATCAGCGCCCCCATCTGGATATCGCTTGCCATTGGATCGCCAACCCGCATGGCCTCGGTGCGGGCGGTCATGGCGGCGATGAAATCATCGGCAATGCTGCGCTGGACAAAGACCCGTGTGGCGTTCGAGCAAACCTCGCCACCAGTATAGAAATTCGCATCAAGCGCGGTCTGAACGGCAAGGTCAAAATCGCAATCATCAAACACCAGCAAAGGCGATTTTCCGCCAAGCTCTAGCGTGATCTTTTTGAGTGATTGCGCTGATTGCGCCATGATCAACCGCCCTGTTTCAACACCGCCTGTTAGCGATATTTTGGCAATGCCCGGATGTGCGCATAACGCAGCACCAATGTCACGGTCACCATGAATGATTTGAAACAAGCCGTCAGGAAGGCCGGCGGCTTGCAGCAATTCGGCAACCTTATGGGCAACAAAGGGGGTTTCTTCAGATGGTTTTAAAATAAAGGCATTGCCTGCGGCTAATGCGGGTGCTGACTTCCAGCAGGCAATCTGCATTGGATAATTCCATGCGCCAATGCCAGCACAAACCCCAAGCGGTACCCGCATGCTATAGCCAACGGCCTTGTCCCATTTGTTGAAATCACCATTTTGCACGGTGATACAGGCGGCAAAATAGTCAAAAGCATCGGTTCCTGATGGCACATCACCACTAACAGCTTCGCTGAAAATTTTGCCAACATCGCGCACTTCAAGATGGGCCAATTCGTCATTTGCCTCGCGCATCAGATTAGCCGCTTTATGCAAAATTTTGGCGCGGTCAAATGCATCGGTTCTGGCCCATGAAATCTGGGCTTGGTTAGCAATCGCAACAGCTGCATCCAGCATTGCATCGCTTGCCGGTTCGATATGGGCAATCACTTCGCCTGTTGCCGGATACCGCTTTTCGATAATTGGCAGATTACTTTTGACTGGCTTGCCGCCAATGAGTGACTGACAGATTTGCATG